>ODAJ011970102.1_pt1 | contig 58228 bp, 49 predicted proteins | sample 1539241 | NCBI WGS metagenome assembly ODAJ01 (sample SAMN02144231, study PRJEB22623) | gut metagenome | biome: sheep rumen | host: Ovis aries | place: New Zealand | reverse complement strand
TGCCAAGGATTTGGGTGAAGCCTTGCGTCGTATCAACGAGGGGGCTACCATGATTCGTACAAAGGGTGAGCCTGGTACGGGCGATATCATACAGGCCGTACGCCACATGCGCATGATGCAGAGCGAAATTCGTCGCTTGGTAAGCATGAGCGAAGACGAATTGTATGAGGCAGCCAAGCAGTTGCGTGTCCCCTACGATCTGGTACAATATGTGCACGAGAACGGCAAGCTGCCTGTCGTGAACTTTGCTGCTGGTGGTGTGGCAACTCCTGCCGATGCGGCTCTGATGATGCAGTTGGGTGCCGAGGGCGTATTCGTAGGAAGTGGTATCTTCAAGAGCGGTAATCCTGTAAAGCGTGCTCAGGCTATAGTTAAGGCTGTTACCAACTACAATAACCCCAAGATTTTAGCCGAATTGAGCGAAGACTTAGGCGAGGCTATGGTTGGCATCAACGAGCAGGAGATTGAACTCTTGATGGCTGAGAGAGGAAAGTAACTACAATTCAAAATTCAAAATTTATAAATTCAAAATTAAAAATTGAAAATTGGAATTTTAGCTCTGCAAGGAGCATTTGAGGAACATAGACAAGTGCTTGAGCGTTTGGGTGCGGAAACTATTTATATCCGTAACCTGAACGACTGGCAACAGCAATTTGACGGTCTGGTATTACCTGGTGGCGAGAGTACTGCCATGATGAGGGTGATGAAGGATGAAGCACTATTGGAGCCCATCCAGAAGACTATCAAGGCTGGACTGCCTGTCTTTGGCACATGCGCAGGAATGATTCTGCTGGACGATCAGCACTTAGGTTGCATGGATGTAACGGTAAAACGTAATGCCTATGGCCGTCAGTTGGGAAGCTTTAGGGCAGACCATGATGTAAAAGGGGTAGGCTCTGTACCAATGGTTTTTATCCGTGCTCCCTACATAGAGCGCTGTGGTGATGGGGTAGAGGTACTTTCTACCTTGGATGGTCACGTAGTGGCAGCTAAAGAGAAGAATATGCTGGCATGTTCCTTCCATCCAGAACTGACAGAGGATGCACGTATGCACGAATACTGGTTAAAGGAATTCGTACAGCAGAAGAACTAAATTCGAGATGCATTAAAAGCAGCTCCCAAGTGGGAGATGATATCTGAGGGGATTAGCGACTCAACGCTATTTCCGTCAGCAAGAGCAAGATCAGCCGCCAGGGCATGTAACCATACGCCTATGACGGCTGCTTCTTTTGCATTATAATGCTGTGCCATCAGGGCCAGGATGATGCCAGTAAGTACATCACCTGAACCGCCTACGGCCATACCAGCATTGCCGTGCAGTGTATTCTCGTAAACCTGGACAGTATTGTCTGTTGGTACGTAGATGCGTGTGTGGTGCCCCTTCAGTACAATAACCAATTGGTATTGTGCAGCCATTTCTGCAGGGTCGATGCCAAGTCGTTTCATCTCGCCGGGATGTGGTGTAATAATGCTGCCCTGAGGAATCTGTGGGAACCAATGTGGATTCTCTGCCAGTATGTTCAGTGCATCGGCATCAAGGACCATGGGGATTGATGGATTCAGAATCATCAGACGATGCAATGCCCATTGTGTTTGTACGTGTAGGCCTATGCCAGGTCCAATTCCGATAACCTCTGTGCCATAGGGAAGCTCTACATAAGTGTGATGGGTGTAGTGCTGGTCGTTCTGACACTTTGCCTCAGGTAAGCCCTGCTGCATAATGGTATATCCGCATTCGGGGACATGAACGGTCAGTAACCCTACGCCGCTGCGCATACATGCTCGTGCCGACAAGAGGGCGGCACCTATCATACCGACACTACCGGCTACGAGAGATGCTCTGCCGTAGTCTCCTTTATGGCTGAAAGGGTCTCTGGTCTTCAGCCACTCGGAAATAAGTGTTTCTGTGATGGGTGTTTGTTGCATTACAGACGTACTTTACCTCCCTGAATATACATTCCCTTAGCAGGCTTACTGCTGATACGTCGACCGCTAAGGTCGAACATCGATTTTGAATTATGAGTTTTGAACTTTGAATCTTGAATTGAACCGATGGCATCTATGTCATCACCATTATAGTAGTTGCCCTCCTGAGTGCGTCGTACAACTTCGTGAGTAGATTGCAGGACGGGGTAATTGTCTTTGCCTAAGGTTTGGAAGAAGACGGGGTCTATGGTCTCGCCGTTATTGAGGTTGTAGCACAACTCGCCTGTTTTTGCCGCCTTGGTTGCTATTGTACCCCAGTAGCAGTTGTTCAGTTCTGCAGCGTTGGCATTGGTAAAGTCATCTCCAAGGGTGTAGCAGTTATTGAAACAAGTGTTCCAGGCACCTTCTCCTACAAACTCGGCAGCCGTCTTGCCGTTGGTGTTAACCAGAATGTTTCCTGCTACGTAGCAGTTGTCAATCTGCGTCTGCATGAGCGTTCCAGCAAGTGCTCCGCAGGTCTGTGCGCCTGTTCCGGTAACAGACACATTAACCATTCCCAGGTTGCTGATACTGGCTCTGTAGCAACGGCCGAAGAGTCCACCTTCACAGTTGGTCTGAAGTTTCAGGTTACGTATCTCGAATCCTTGTCCGTTGAACGTACCGCCATAGCTGTTGGTATAATAATCGGACAGTTCTGTATCATTATCGGAATAAAGTCCTATAGGCTGGAAGCTGCTGATGCCGGTCATGTCAATGTCTGCCGTAAGACTGGCATCCAGGGTGCGCATTCCCTCATTGACCAGGACGGAGAAGCTGCAAAGGTCTTGCGGCGTAGTGATCTGCATCACATTGTCCACGTACTTAGGCATGCCGTCCAGGGCTGACAGCTGAAGGATAAGATCCTCGGCATCCCCAGCAGTCAGCGTGCCCTCCTGATAGCCCTTCATGGCGGTATCCAGCAGGCTGGCAGCCCGGTTGTACTGCTGCTCGGTAAGCAGGTTATTGGAAACGAGCAGGTTGGCGGTATTCTGGGTCTGCAGGACATTACGCATCAGGCTGATGTATGCGGCACGGCAGTCGCAGACGTCCTCAAGAAGCTCACCGAAATATTTCAGCGTTTCCATTATCTTACTCCAGCTCACCGTATTATCATACCCTTCCAATCCGACGTCTCTCATTAACGAGTAGTTACATGAGGGATGCTGTACATAGTCCCCGATGTCAGTGCTATGGCATTCATGTGCCGTCTGAAGGATATACTGCATATCCGTGTGCAAACTGGAATATGCATTCATTGCTTCACTGTCAGTCTGTCCGCGATAGAACAGATGTATGTTGCTGAATAATGTAACGTCAGCGGGGGAGGCGATGTTCCGGCCTGCAATCTTAATGTTCAGCTTGCCATCCTGAGATCTTGCCATTACTTTGTTGGTGGGATAACTGGGTAATAGCATGTATTCGTAGGATGAGATGAATACATTCTTCATGTCATTCATGTATATCATACTGCCGTGTAACATGCTCTGAGGCATGGCCTCGGCAGCATAGTAACCGTCAATCTCAAACTCGTAAATACCGTCGGGCAGGCCGGTGACGGTCTGTTCCAATACAAATTCGCAGCCTGTGCCCTGCACCTGCATTATGCCGCCGGCTGTTTCCTGTATTGTCAGGCTTCCGCCGTTCCGGGTCAGGCTCCAACCGCTGAACCCGTCCTTGAAACCGGGGTTCTGCAACATGAATGTAATCTCCTGATCGGGCGTCAGGTCGAGGGCAGCCATCGTGGGTAGGCAGAAGATAAGGGCTAAAATGGATAACGCCAGTGTTATATTGTTGTGCTTCATTCTTGGTTTCAATTATAATTGATTTTCTGAAATTGTGAGCAAAAATATTGCTTTTTGACGGAAATAACAAGATTGTTCGGTATGAATTTCGCTGAGAGACCGAAATGTGATAGAAGAACATGCAAATTAACGTGTATGTGGTTAAATTTGTACAAGAAACTTTGGTGTTTTGGATAAAATGTGTACTTTTGCGGAAATGAAATTATTAACGATATGAGAAAAATTCTACTTTTACTGATTGCTACTCCCATGTTTGCCAGCCATGCTCAGGTGGCGAATGAATATAATATGGTAGTGAATACCAACGACGGAAATAAGGCTGTTTACGCCACCAGCCAGATAGACAGTGTTACTTTTACTGGTGGGACTACTACAGTTACACCTCAGAATAAAGTCAGGATAAGAAAGAACGTTGTCTTTCTAGGGCATAGTATCTGGAGGAATGATAATTATACGGTAAAGTACGCTAACTCGGGAACTTTTGTTACGCCATTTTCTGGAACATTCAAGGGTAGGGGATACCAGACCCTGCTGAAGGAAGTTTTCGATTTTGATAGCAGTGCTTCGCCTGGTCCTAATGGAGGCTACAGCGGTTTCTCTTTGGGAGCTTTGTCGACATCAGATGCCAGCAGCGTTGCTGTTACTGCCCTTAACAGTAACAACGGATGGCCTTCCGTTAAGAATGCTATTTGGACGGTTGACTTCATTACCAATGACTTTAAGCGTAATATTCCATTAGGAAAACTTGATGATTACAAAAATGCCACAGGACCAACCACCTTCTATGGTGCTGCACGTCAACTGTTCGACAAGATTAAGCAATTGAGCGGCGATGACGTTATTATTGTATTTGGCAATGCTTTGCCCAGAAACAATGGTAACTATACCAGCACCAGCAAGAATACAGTTGGATGCAGTTTGACCGACTACGAATTGGCACTGCTGACAATTGCAGCTATGAATACGAATATGTATTTTGTCGACCAGAACCGTCTTTCTGGTATTACTGATTATAATTTGCCAGCTGTAACGGCAGACGGTTTACACTTAAACAACCTTGGATACCAATTGGCTGTTCAACCTTGGATCGCAGTGTTCAGAATGTTAGCGAATATATTGTAAGTAAGTGTAAAGTTTTTTGAGTTTATGAGTTTTTGAGTTTGTAAGTTGGTCGTTTGGGAAAATCATACACAGATTCCTCAGAACTAAGCAGATCTTTCTTTAATTTAACATCGAAAAACACGAAAGACGCGAAATTTAACAAAAATCGCGAAAACACTTCCGTTCAGGATGAGACTACGTCTTTGATGGTGTATCTGTGTTCTTTTCCTTGTATGCAAGCATCCAGATAAAAGCACCCAGACACCCCATCAATCTCTGCGAGATTTCGTCCTGAACAGAAGAAAAACAAAGAAAACTTCGTTTATGATAAAAGTTGGCTAAAGTCTAAGGCCTAAAGTCTAGAGTCTAATTATTCTCTCTTCATTCTTAATTAAAAAACGATAACCAATAACCGATAATCGGAAAAAGTCAATATTTTTCCTGTTTTCGTTAGTTGTGGTTGACGTTATTATTTCTCTTTTTCTCTGCTTTTTGTGCCAAGTTACGGACTTTTTCTTTTATGTGCTCAAGAATGATAACATATGTTATTTTTTTTAATTTAGCGATTAAAATAGTTGATAATCCGATAAATTGTTGTACCTTTGCAGACGATTTAATTGAACGGTAATTTAAAGTTTATTTGGGAAAGAAAATTATGGGTGAAATAAAAGTTGTCAAAGTCGTGAACTCCAAGCAGATGAATGCGTTTGTTCAGCTGCCGAAAAGACTTTATGCTGACAACCAATACTATGTCCCCGATTTGGATAGCGATATCCGTGACATGTTTAATCCCAAGAAGAACACTGCTCTAAAATATGCCGACATTCAGGCTTTCCTTGCATACAGAGACGATAAAGTCGTTGGCCGTATTGCTGGAATCATCAATAGAAGTGCAAATGAGCGTTGGAACAAGAGTTGCGTTCGCTTTGGACTGATTGAGTTCGAAGACGACATTGCTATTTCCAATGCTTTGTTAAAGGCTGTTGAGCAGTGGGGTGCTGAGCGTGGAATGACACAGATTCAGGGCCCGATGGGAATTATTGATTTTGATAAAGAAGGCATGCTGGTTGAGGATTTCGATCTTATGGGTAGCATGATAGATATTTATAATCCTCCCTATTACCCTCAGCATATGCAGCAGTTGGGCTACAAGAAAGAAGTTGACTGGTTGCAGGTGCGTGTGGAGATTCCCAAGGAGGTTCCTGCCAAGTATGCACGTGTTGCCAATCTGTCTAAGGAGATGTTTGGCTTGCGTGTAAGGAAGTTGAATCGAAAGGAAATCTTGGGTGAACAGGGTCAGCGTGTATTTCGACTGATGAATGAGGCCTATGCGCCTATCTTCGGATACAGTGATCTGACAGAAGAGATGGTTACGGACCTGATTAAGAAGTATATTCCTATTTTGGATCCCGACCTCATCACAACGGTTGAGAATGAAAAGGGTGAGATGGTTTGCGCCGCTGTTACAACGGGAAGCCTTTCACATACACTTCGCAAATCCAATGGTAAGCTGTTGCCTTTCGGATGGGTACATTTCCTGAAGACTCTCTTCTTTAAGAACGAGGATACTGCAAATATGATGCTGATAGCCGTGCGTCCTGATATGCAGGGAATGGGTGTGAATGCCTTGGTGTTTGACGACCTGATTCCAATCTACAACCGCAAGGGTTACAAGTATGCTGAGACGGGCCCTCAACTTGAGGATAACGTAAAGGAGCTTTCGCAATGGAAGCCATTGAATCCCAAGATGCAGAAACGCAGAAGGTGCTGGATTAAGTCAATAGGAAACTAAATCGAGAATTAATTAACACGAAGAATATAAATTTAGATTATGAATAGAGTTGTAATAACCGGTATGGGCATTTGGTCCTGTCTGGGGCAGAACCTGGACGATGTGCGTGATGCACTGTACCAAGGAAAAAGTGGTATTATTTTCAGTCAGGAAAGAAAAGATGCAGGTTTCCGTTCTGCATTGTGTGCAGATGTTCCTGCTGTTAATATCAAGAAGCTTCTGGCACGTAACGTTCGTCAGTTTATGCCCGAAGAGGCTCAATATGCCTATGTTGCTACACAACAGGCATTGGAGAATGCCAAAATAGACCAGGACTTCCTGGATGCTCACGAGGTAGGTATTATCTATGGTAACGACTCGGTTGCTGAGAGCACCATGATAGCCTTGGATAAGTTCCGTGAGTTTAAGGACACCTCTGCCTGTGGTAGTGGTGCTATTTTCCAGAGTATGAACAGTACTGTTACCATGAACTTGGCTTGTCTGTTTAAGTTGCGTGGTATCAACCTGACTTCATCTGCAGCCTGTGCTTCCAGCTCATTGGCTATCGGTAATGCTTATCTGCTTATTAAGGAAGGTTTGCAGGATTGCGTAATCTGCGGTGGTGCTCAGGAGGCAAATATGTACTGCGTTGCCAGCTTTGATGGTATTCAGGCGTTCTCTACCCGTGAGGATGAGCCTACCAAGGCTTGCCGTCCCTTCGACCGCGACCGTGATGGTCTGGTTCCTGGTGGTGGTGCTGCCACTTTGATTCTGGAAAGCTACGAGCATGCTGTTAAACGTGGCGCTCCTATCATTGCAGAGATCGTTGGATGGGGCTTCAGCGGTAATGGCGATCATATCTCAACTCCTAATGTAGCTGGTCCTGCCCGTTCACTGGAGCTGGCACTCAAGAACGGTGGCATTGATCCCCGTATGATTGGTTACGTGAATGCACACGCTACCAGTACACATGCTGGTGACGGTCGTGAGGCTATGGCTATTGCCCAGTGCTTCGGTGACTATAAGGTACCCGTTACCAGTACCAAGAGCCAGACAGGTCATGAGATGTGGATGGCCGGTGCCAGTGAGTGTATCTACTCGGTGCTGATGATGAAGAACGGCTTCATCGCTGGTAGCTTGAACTTCGAGAACCCCGATGAGGAGACAGCATGTGTAAATGTTATTCCCCAGACTATTGAGACAGGCTTCGATATGTTCCTGAGCAATAGCTTCGGTTTCGGTGGTACCAACAGTACACTTATCGTTAAGGACTTTAAAGGATAAAAAATAAGAGAGAATTAATCAAATTCAGTTTTTTACAAATAACTATTTAAGATCATGACAAGAGAAGAAATCATTGAGAAGACAATCGAGACTTTGACAGACGAGTTTGATGTAAACGAGGAAGAAATCGTCGAGGACGCTCCTATCTATCAGACCCTGCATCTCGACAGCCTGAGTCTTGTTGACCTGGTAGCTGTTGTACAGTACACTTTTAAGGTTAAGATTCCTGCAGAGGATCTGCCTAATGTGAAGACCTTCGGTAATCTGTATGATTACATTGAGAGCCACATGGCTTAATCTGATCGCATGACAGATATCAAGAATCTCATACCTCAGCGCTCGCCAATCATGATGGTTGACGAGCTGCTTGAGGCTCATGAAGATGTGGCACGTTGCAGTCTTACCATCAGGGAGGATAACTTCTTCCTTGAGTCTGACGGTGCTATTGCTGAGCCGGGCGTGATAGAGCATATCGCGCAGTCGGCTTCTGCTTTTGCCGGCTATAGTGCTATGCATGCTGGTGCTACGGAACCGCCAGTAGGCTACATCGGCGAGGTAAAGCGTTTCAGACTGAATCGCAGGCCATGTAAGGGAGAGACATTGGTTACTACCATTACAATGGGACCAACCGTTGGTGGTGTTACGATCATCAGTGGCGAGACTGTTTCTGGCGAAGAAACTATTGCTACCACTCAAATGAAGATTTATGTTGCTGGAGAATAAATATTACAAGGTTTTACGCGCGCGTAAGGAAGGCGAAGGGAAGGCTGTATATCATATAGCCATCCTGCCCGACTGCAACGTATATCAGGGTCATTTCCCTGGTAACCCTGTTTGTCCAGGTGTTTGTAATATCCAGACAATAAAGGAGTGTGCATCATTGCTTGTTGGTAAGGAGTTACGCATCTCGTCTATTAAGCAATGTCTGCTTACGGCAATAGCCACCCCGACGGTTTGTCCCGAGGTGGATGTTCAGGTCGAAGTGAAAGAGGCAGACGGAAGTTATACCATTATTGCCAGTATCTCTGACAAAGAGAGGCAGTATATGACCTTCAAGGGTGAGGTTGTATGACGTTATAATCATAGGAAGCGGTCTGGGAGGTCTGGTGTGTGCCAACCTGCTCAGCAAGAAAGGGCAGAAAGTGCTCGTTCTGGAGCGTCAGCATCAGCCAGGCGGCTGTTTGCAGAGCTATCGCAGGGGTTCTATGATGTACGATACAGGACTCCATTATGTGGGTGGTCTGGCTGAAGGTCAGCCGTTGCATGATATCTTCAAGGAACTGAACCTCCTTTCGCTGCCATGGCAGAGACTAGATGCAGATGGTTTCGACCGTATCATGATTGGCGACCGCGAATACCGCTTTGCCGAAGGCTTTGATAATTTTATCGAGACGCTTGCCAAGGATTTCCCTGAGGATAGGGAGAGCCTGCAACAATACGTTTCTCTGCTTCAGTGTACCGATGAGGAATGGATGCAGAAGACAAATGCTTATGATTACCTCAGCGGTATAATTCATAATCCTTTGCTACTGAGTGTGTTGAGTGGTGCTTGCTTAAAGATGGAGTTGAGGAAGGATACCCTGCCTCTCTTTACCTTCGTTCATGGTAATGCGCCATTCATACAGAGTAGCTGGAGGCTGAAGGGCGACGGCAATCTTCTTGTCAACAGACTGATTGAGAATATAACCAGTCAGGGTGGGGAAGTTGTCTGTGATGCCGAGGTTGAGGAACTGATTGAAAAAGATGGCTTGATAAGAACGGCTGTTTGTAAGAATGGCCAGACTTATGAGGCTCGTTACTTTATTAGCGATGCCCATCCTTCTGTAACGCTTTCTTTGGTAAAAGAGAGTCTGTTGCTGAAGAAGGTTTATCGTCGCAGAATTGAAAATTTGGAAAATACGAATGGCATGTTCACGGCTCAGTTGCTGCTGAAGCCAAGCAAAGTGCCATATTTTAATTATAATGAGTTCCTGTACGATGGACTCGAGGCATGGGACGGATGCGGCTATATGGTTAGCTGCCGCGTTCCTGAGGACGGATCTGCCTATGCACGACAGATTGATATCCTCACGCCTATGAATATCAGCGAATGCGCAGCGTGGAAAGATACCCGTTGCATGCGTCGCGGAAACGATTACATGCAGTTCAAGGCACAGAAAGCGCAGCAATGTATAGCTGTTGCAGAACGCTTTCTGCCAGGTTTGCACGAGCATATACAGGAGATTCATACCAGCACGCCGCTCACGTATCGCGATTATAACCTTTCGCCCGATGGCAGTGCATACGGAATACGTAAGGATGCAGCGGCACCGCTCTTAACGGTATTATCACCGCGTACAAGTATTCCCAATTTAATGCTTACCGGTCAGAACCTTATGCTTCATGGACTACATGGCGTAACAATGACCGCAATGTACACAACGAAAGAAATTGTAGAATAAAGAAATATACATACATTATATATGAAACGTCAGATTATACTCTTTATACTCATGATGGCTGTAACCATTCCGTCTCTTGCACAGATGGTTACTGGTAAGGTCCTTGATGACCTTGATGATGAACCCCTGGAGGGAGCACAGATCTGGTATAAAGACAGACCCGCTGGAAAGGTACTTGCCGATGAAAACGGTAGCTATAAGATAAGATTCCGCCCTGGTACATTGGTATTCCACTTCTTCGGATATAAGGATGTTGAGGTGCCTGTTAAAAAGGCACGTGTCCTGAACGTGAAACTTTCGCTGGCTGCCAATGAAATGAAGACCGTTACAGTTAAGGCTGAGAAAAAGAAGTACGTTCGCAAGGGAAACCCTGCTGTGGAACTGATGCAGAAAGTGATGGGTGCCCGTAAGAGTGCCGATATCCATGATGCAGAATATGCCAGTTATGACAGGTATGTAAGTACTACCATGGCGCTTAACGATGTAGATACCACAACGTTATACGACGAGGACTTCAAGAAGGTTAATCTCTCGGCAGAGTTTGCTGAGTTCTGCCCTGCCACAGGTAAGATGATTCTGCCTGTCAGCTTTGAGGAGCGTGCTACCAAGGAATACTATCGCAAGGATGGCGACAGACGTAAGAGTGTTGTCTTGGGCGAGCACAAGGAGAGTCTTTTGGACCTCTTGCAGGCTACGGAGTTCATCGAGTCTAAGATTAAGACCAATCTGATTGATGTTAATATCTACAAGGATCAGACCGTCATCTTCCAGCATAACTTTATCAGCCCTATCGGTGGAGCAGCAGCTTTGCGCTTCTATCACTATGCAATAGCTGATACTGTAGAGTGCGATGGCGATTCCTGTATCATTGTCAATTTCCAGCCAGCTAACAAGCAGGACTTCGGATGGAATGGCAATCTCTACATCATGAACGACAGCACCTATCGTGTAAAGCGTGCCCGCATGGGTATGCCTATGGATAATAGTGTGAATTTTGTCAAGCATCTGACACTTGATCAGGAGTTCGAGAGCCTGCCTTCCGGTCAGCAGTTCTGTACCAGCAACCGCATGATTATGCAGGTAGCCCTGACCGAGAAAATAAAGAAGATGCATATCGAGCATTATGCTCATTATAGCAACATTAGCAACGAGCCTTTCTCCGATGAATACATCAACTTCCTTGGCGACGAGAAGGTAGAGAAGGGTGCCAAGCACAGGGGCGAGGATTTCTGGGCAGAGTACAGACCCGACACACTCTCACACGGTCAGATGCATATCAATGATCTGAAGCGTAAGTTCACAGACCGTCCTGCCGTACGTGCCGTTCTTTATGGTATGAAGGTATTCCTGGATAACTATCTGGAGACCAGTACCGACCCGAATCGTCCCAGCAAGGTGGTGATAGGTCCTTTCTTCTCAACCTTTGGTAGCAACTGGGCAGAAGGATTCCGTCTGCGTATCGGTGCTCAGACCACAGGAGCATTCAACAAGCATTTGTTCCTGAGCGGATGGGGCAAGTACGGTTTCAAGGATCATAAGTTCAAGGGCGAAGGTAAAGTTACCTACTCCTTTATTGAGAAGGAGAAAGACCTTATTACCTTCCCACGTCGGGATATTAGCTTCTGCTATACACGAGATATCCAGAGCCCATCTGATAAGTTCCTGCAGTACGACAAGGATAATACCTTTATGTCTCTTGCATGGCAGAAGACCCACCTGCAGAGCTATTTCGAGCGTTTCCGTCTGGAGGCTATCTTCGAGTACGAGAATGGTCTGGCGATAAACGGTCACTTCAACCGCGAGTGGAACGTTGGTGCTGGCGACCTGTACTTCCTCACCAACAGAGACTGGAATGGTATCGACCAACAGTTAATTGCTAACCCTGATGCAAGGATTGAGGACGTGGCAGAATCTCGCACCGTTACTTACACCGAGTTCAGCGTTGGAGCTTCTTACCAGCCTGGTCTTAAGGTGCTGAATACACGTACCAAGCGTTACCTTTCTAACCTCGAGGCTCCCAAGTATGGCATACAGCATACCGTAGGTGTAAAGGGCTTTATAGGTGGTGACTATAACTACAACATGACAGAGTTCACTTTCAGCAAACGTTTCTGGCTCAACTCATGGGGTAGTGTAGATGGTCTTGTTCACGCATCTTTCCAGTGGAACAAGGTTCCCTTCCCCTTGCTGATCATTCCCGAGTCTAACCTCAGCTACATCCGTAGCCGTAACACATTCAACCTGATTGGCAACATGGAGTTCCTGCACGACCGTGCTCTTGTCACCATGTGGCGTTGGGACCTCAACGGTAAGATTTTCAATCGTATTCCTTTGCTCAAGAAGCTCAAGTGGCGTGAGTCTATTGCCCTTAACACCATGTGGGGTTACCTCACCGAGAAGAACAATCCTAGTCTAAACCCGGACGATGATTTTCTCTTCCGCTTCCCATGTAAGTTGGAGTCTAATAAAGATGGGATACTTAAATATAAACTCCTAACAAGACCCTTGAATAGCTTTACGCCATACATCGAGGCTGCTGTGGGAATTCATAACATCTTTAAGTTCCTCTCCTTCGAGTACACTCATCGTTTCACATATATTGATGATGATACCCAGAAGTGGGGCTTCCGCTTTTACTTCGAAGCAAGCTTCTAAGTTAAATGAAAAGTGAAAGAGTGAACAGTGAAAAATTATTTATAGATGATAGATAATAGATGAGAGATGATAGATGGTTTCAAGTTTCAGGTCGCTAACCGATAAACGCTCATTCTTAACTCTTCTCTCTTAATTCTTAATAAAAAACGGTAAACCGTAAACAGTAAACAAATAGATATGAAGTACGCATTAGTTACAGGAGCAAGTCGTGGTCTCGGTCGTGCCATTGCAGTCCGTCTGGCCCAGTTAGGATATAATATTCTTATCAACTACGCAGGTAATACTGCTGCTGCCGAGGAGACCCTTCGTCTGGTTCGCGAGGCAGGAACAGATGGCGAGTTGTGGTGCTTTGATGTTGCCGACCGCGAGAAGGCAACCGCAACCATTCAGGCATGGCAAGAGGCTCACGAGGATGAGTACATCGAGGTCTGCGTCAACAATGCCGGTATCCGTAGAGATGGCGTTATGGCGCTTATGCCCTTCGAGGATTACACTCGTGTCATAGACATTACCCTGCAGGGCTTCTTCAATGTTACACAGCCTCTGTTGCCCGCCATGCAGTTCCACAAGTTCGGCCGTATCATCAATATGGCCAGCGTTAGCGGCATTAAGGGTCTGCCCGGGCAGACCAACTACTCAGCTGCCAAGGGCGGTATCATTGCTGCCACCAAGGCTTTGGCTCAGGAGGTTGCCAAGAAGAACGTTACCGTTAACGCCTTGGCTCCCGGCTTTATCAAGACAGATATGGTAGAGGGATTGGACGAGGCCAGCCTCAAGAAGACTATCCCTGCCGGTCGTTTCGGTCAGCCAGAGGAAGTTGCTGAGGCCGTTGCCTTCCTGGTTTCTCCCATGGCAGGCTATATAACAGGTAACGTTATCTCTATCAACGGAGGACTGTATACTTGATTTAATTCAAAATTCTCAATTCATAATTCATAATTGAGTTTGAGTTTATAAGTTTATTAGTTTTTGAGTTTATAAGTTTATTAGTTAATAAGGCTCGCAAACTCAAAAACTGACATAACTCAAAAACTAAACAACTTACCAATATGAGAAGAATAATTCGATCTTTCATTTTTCTCTTTTCATTTTTCATCTTAGATTCGGCATTCTGCCATGCTGCAGAAAGGCTGTTTATCTTCGAGCGCAGTACCAACCGAAATTACATCTGCTATGATGTCAATCTGAAAGATGGAAAGCTGAACCAGAAAGAGCCTTTGCATGCCTATTGGATAAGGGTCGAAGAGGATGGTGAGAAGAAGGAACTCACATTCCTGCAGTTCAAGTTTGCCTTTGGTTATAAGGTGGACAGCACGAAGGATAATGAGGTTACCCTACATCTTTCCCCGTATAAGAATCTGCCCATCCGTGTCTGCAAGCGCAACGGTAAGTGGGTGGCATTGGTCAAGATGGAAGGGCAGGAGATTGTCGTAAGCAAGTTCTTCGCCCAGATGAAGGGCGAGTCCCTTACCTGCCTGTATGTAGATGTTACTGGCACAGCCAATGGCAAGACGGTCACAAAGAGGATAAATAATAAATAAAGCCCCCTCCAACTCCCCCTTTGGGGGAGTGTTTTTTATTTCAATAAATGAAGAAAGAACTAACTGATATAACCGAGATACGAGTTAAGTTTAGCGAGATGGATGCTATGCTACGTGTGTGGCATGGCAACTACGTTAAATACTTCGAGGATGGACGCGAATCCTTTGGCCGCCATTATCCTGGCATAGGATACGAGGTGATGTTGGCAGCCAACATTCCTGCTCCTGTATATGATGTGCATGTTCGTCACTTAGCCCCTTTGGGCATGAATGATGTGGCAGTGATACACACCACCTATGTCCGTAAGCCTGGTGCACGTCTGGATTTCAAATATCAGATCTTCCGCCAAAGTGATGGTGTTCTTTGTTGTGAAGGATCCACCACTCAGCTTTTCATTGACCCTCAGGGCCAACTTCTACTAGAAGAACCAGCGTACTTCACCGAGTGGAAGAAGAAATATCTATAAGAGAATTTTTAATTCTCAATTCAAAATTCAAAATTTTTAAATTCAAAATGGAGTTTGTCAGTTAATGAGTTTATGAGTTATCGTTGAGTTGTTAGCGACGACCCCTCTTTATTCCTTCGTCGCGAATGGCGATTCGCTCTTAATTTTGAATTTTGAATTAAATAAATTTGAATTTTAAATAGGGCAAAAAGCCCTATTTTTTTTACATTTGCTTATAATCCTTTGCGAGGCCGCCTTCGGCGGTTTCTTTATACAGAGAGGGCAGGTCGTGCCCCGTCTGCTTCATCACCTCCACAACCTTATCGAACGATACGCGGTGAATGCCGTCTGAGAAAGTGCTGTAGATGTTTGCATCCAGTGCACGGGCAGCCGCGTAGGCATTACGCTCTATGCATGGAATCTGTACCATACCGCATACGGGGTCGCAGGTCATACCCAGGTGATGCTCCAGTCCCATCTCGGCTGCATATTCTATCTGAGCAGGCGAACCGCCAAATAATTGGTTGGCAGCTGCCGACGCCATAGCACAGGCAACACCTACCTCGCCTTGGCAACCAACCTCGGCTCCAGAGATGCTGGCGTTTTGCTTCACTATATTACCTATCAGACCGGCAGTAGCCAATGCCCTTAGGATGCGTGCATCGCTGAAGGCCTTACTCTTCCACATATGATAGAGAACGCCTGGCAATACGCCACATGATCCGCAAGTGGGAGCCGTAACAATCTTGCCACCGGCAGCATTCTCCTCGCTGACGGCAAGGGCATACGAGAAGACCAATCCACGTGTGCGCAGGTTGTCCTTGTATCCAGTGGCCTTAACATAATAGGCAGCAGCCTTACGACGCAGGTTCAGGGGACCGGGCAGCACTCCTTCGGCATCCAGACCGCGTTCTACGGCAGCCTTCATGGTTTCCCAGACCTCCTGCAGGTAATCCCAGATGTCGTTTCCTTCAGCCTCTGCAACATACTCCCAGTAGCTCTTACCTGAGCGTTCGCAATACTTTAGGATGTCCGTCATCTTGTCCAGCTCGTAAATTTCGGGCGAGGCCAGCCTGTTCTGGCTCTCCTCTGCCAACTCACCACCGCCAATGCTGAACACCTGCCAGCTATCCGTCAGCTTGTCGTCCTGCGCATAGGCGCGGAACTCCATACCGTTGGGATGGAAGGGTAGAAACACCTTGGGTTCCCATATAATCTTAATGCCCGGAATGGCATCTTCTATTGCCACATCCGTCATGTGCCCTTTTCCTGTAGCGGCCAGCGAGCCGTACAATGTTACTTCCATGCGGGCAGCGTCAGCGTGACGTGCCAAGAATATCTCAGCCGCCTTTCTGGGGCCCATAGTATGACTAGATGATGGTCCCAGTCCAATCTTGTATATTTCCTTAATTGTTTTCATTCTTTTTTTCTAAAAGAAGTTAGAAGAAGTTGTCGGCCTATTGGCCTCGGAAGTTAACTCACTTTCGTTCGTGGAAGTTAATTCGCTTACGCTCATGGACGAATGATTGTTTATCGGTTAGCGAATAATTTTGAATTTATCAATTTTGAATTAGAAAACGATTCTTCACTCTTCACTCTTAATTTCCTATAGCCCACTTACTGCCAGGCAACAGAGAGATTATCTTTGTTGTGATAGCGCAGCAGAGGTAGCAGGCGATGGCTATGCACGGGATGGCTGCCCATACGGGTATGATAGGGGCAGCGGGATTGTCCTGAACGATGGCAGATGCAATGTTACTCAGGAAGAAGATGTGCATCAGGTACATTCCGAAGGACAGCTTCGCTAACTCCGTTACCAGACGCGGTGCCTTGTAATCCTCTCGTGCTGTTCCGTCCGCCTTGGCTCCTATGCAGCTGAACATCAGGAAGGCACCAAAGGTAGCCAGTGCCACATTGGGCGTACAGAACTCCCACGACCATTCCAACTCAGGTGTAGCGATGGGGCAGAGAGGTTCGCCCTTCCACCAGAACGACCATGCGGTGAACACAGCACCTATCGCGAAGCACAGGGCTCCAACGCTCAGGCGCTTGTTGCGTGCCCAGTTCAGGTGGAAACGTATGTAGTGTGCTATCACCAGGTAGCCCAGATAGCCCGAACAGTACCACAGCATGCTGAATCTGTTCCAGAAACACTCGCCCCACAGCTCAGGTGTCACAAAGGTATGCAGCCAGGGTATGAAGGTGCTCAGGAGGAAGAGACCAATGAAGGTACGCTCGTCCTTGGCGCTGGCACGCTCCAGCCATGGAGATACCACTGGAATGATAAGGTATAGGCTGATAAGCGGATACATAAACCACAGATGCCCGGCATTCTCGGGGAAGTTAAAGGGTAGGGTAGGCAGTATGCGCAGCGTGTCGTCCCACGTCATCTCACCCCACAGAACGGGCAGCGTGGCATAGAGCAGCATAAAGATAATCATGGGGGGAAGGATACGCAGGAAGCGGCGCTTGTAGAACTGTCCCATGCTAACGCCCTGCTTCATGGGTACCAGCAGGAAGGCAGACACCACCATAAACAGAGGCACACACGTACGGGCCACTCCACCATCGTAGAAGGCAACCCAGAATCGGTTCGCCTCGTTCAGCAGCACCGCCTTGTCGCCAGCCATACCGCCCGTGTTGGTGGCAAAGCCAGCCAGCTTCTCTGCACCGCCGGGTATGCTCTCAATGGCTTTCTCGGTTACTACGCCATAGAAGTTCTCTGCCGCATGCACCAGCATGACCATAAAGCAGGCCACAGCTCGCAACCAATCTACAAATGGAATCCGTTCTCTCATGTTCATTCACAATTAAGTTTCTGACCACAAAGTTACAGAACTTTTCCCGTCCCTGCAAATTTAAGGGCAATAAAGGTGCACTCATCTCTAGCATATCTATTCTCTTATACATAAAGCCAAAACCCTATCTATTAGTAACACACTCAATTTAAGTGGATACATTATGAGTACTGTTTTTTATAATATTTCTGTTAATTACATACATACTATTAGCGAAAAGTAGTATCTTTGCAAAATATAAAGAATGATATTGTATTGATGAGACGGTGAATATACAGGAATTATTGAACAGGACAGATAGGTTTGCAGCAAATGCAGGCTGTAAGATAACAGAGGTTGATGCACAACATGCCGTTGCAGAGATGAAAATTACGGCAGATCATCTAAATGGTGGAAATGTATGTCAGGGTGGGGCATTGTTTACGTTAGCCGACCTGGCAATTGCGGCCCTGATGAACAGTCAGGGTCAGTTGACATTTGGCATCAGCAATAGCATCATATATGTGTCTAGTGCCAAAGAAGGTGATATACTGAGAGCTGAGGCAGTTATGATAGCAGATCATCACAAAATTCCTTCGGTAGAGGTCCGTGTAACCAATCAGAAGGGGAAAGTTATCTGTCACGTCACCGGAATGGGATACCGCAAACCAATCCCTGTGCCAGAAGAGTAAATGAAATATAGAATGTCCATAGCCATCATAGGAGCCGGCGCAGCGGGTTGTTTCTGCGCCATCAACCTAAAGCGGATGATGCCTGATGCCAATATCCACATCTTCGAGAGTAAGAGTAAGGCATTGGCTAAGGTCGCCGTGACGGGTGGCGGACGCTGTAACCTGACCAATACCTTCCGTAAGGTTAAGAATCTGCAGGAGGTCTATCCACGTGGCGAGAAGCTGATGCGCAGAGCCCTTTCGGTTTTCAGCGCCGAGGATACCTGCAGATGGTTCGAGCAGGAAGGCGTAAAGCTGGTGGCTCAGGAGGACGAGTGTATCTTCCCGCAATCGCAGGATGCCATGCAGATAGTGAACACACTGCTTTATAATATAAAAAAACATCATGTTCAACTCCATCTTAATGAGAAAGTTACGCATATTGACTTAAACAAATTGGATAGGGTGGTAGTGACTACCGGAGGACATGCTACGCCTGCCGGATTCGGCATGTTGGAAGGGCTGGACATTCCCATAGAAGCGCCCGTTCCGTCACTCTTTACCTTTAATGTGGAAGGCGACTGGCACCAGTTGCTAATGGGTACCGTGGTGGAGGACGTGCAGGCTTTTATTCCTGGCACTAAATTCAGAAGTAGGGGAGCACTATTGCTTACACACTGGGGTATGAGCGGTCCTGCAACATTGCGCCTGTCGTCGTATGCTGCGCACTATCTGGCAGAGCACGACTACAAGAGCCCTCTGTGCATCAACTGGATGGGTGATACATCCGAGCAGGAGGTGCGCCAACTATTGCAGGATATGATGCAGCAGCATGCCCAGAAGCTTATTACAACAGCTTATCCGCAGCAGTTCACCAGCAAACACTGGAGCGTGATGCTCATGCGCATGGGAATCCCCCTAACGCAACGATGGGGCGCCCTGAATACCAAACATCTGAATAAGATGCTATCTACACTGACGGCCGATACGTATCAGATTACAGGCAAATGCCCCTTCAAGGAGGAGTTCGTGACCTGCGGCGGTGTATCGCTGAAGGCTATCAACATAAATACTTTGCAAAGCAAGCAACACCCAACCCTGTACTTTGCCGGCGAGGTGCTGGACGTGGACGCCGTAACGGGCGGCTTTAACCTGCAGGCGGCATGGAGCATGGGCTATGTGGTTGCCAAGCATATATCCACAACATATCAGACTAATAATCAGAAAACATGAGACAACTATTTATAATAATGTTAATGCTTACTCTGTCGGGCAGAACGCTGGCAGAGAAAAAAGAGTCAGCACAGACGGATGCAAGGGAACTGTTCGACAAGGTCTTTAATATGGTCTTCGGACCAGAAGGCTCTTCGTTCACCTATTCCGTAAACATCGTTGGTCTGTACAAGACGCAGGGCGATGCTGTGTACAAGGACAAGAAGATAACATACAACGAGAGCCGTTTTGCTGCCTGGGAGGACGGCAAGGTGGCGTATATGGTAGATAGAAAGGAGAAGAAGGTGGATGTGCACGACTTCGACGACGAGAAGAAGGACAAGTATCTGGCTATGTTCAAATACGACGTGAACAACTTTGCCTACAGCTATAAGGATAAGGGGGAGTACTACGAACTGATGGCCAAGGTGAAGAACTCTAAGTTCTTTGGCATACGTTACGTTACGGCTCTCATCCGCAAGGATAACCTGCACCCTGTAAGTCTGTCCGTTAAGTTGGCATTCATTACCACAACGGTTCAGATAACGAACTTCCGCAGTGGCGGCATAGACGACAGTGTCTTCGTCTTCCCCAGAAACAAGTTCAGCGATTATAAGTATGTTGACCACAGAGGCAAGAATTAAAAATTAAAAGAGAAAAGAGAAAAAATTTAATTTAGACTCTAGACTTTAGTTAATTCAATAAACGCTAACCGCTCAACGATAACCGAGAAACAAGCTCGACCGCAGGTCAATTATGAATTATGAATTGAGAATTATGAATTATAAAAAGGTGGAAAAGATTCAATTTCAGTGTGACTATAACGAGGGATGTGCCCCTCAGATACTACAGCGTTTGGTAGAAACCAACTTTGAACAAAACATAGGATACGGTGAGGATCCACATTGCGAACACGCACGAGAGCTGATTCGCAAGGCATGTGAGGCACCCAATGCCGACGTACACTTCCTGGTGGGCGGAACGCAGGCCAATGCGACTATCATCAGCAGCATCCTGCGTCCTTATCAGGGTGCGATAGCTGCCACCACAGGACATATTGCCGTTCATGAGACGGGTGCCATAGAACATAGCGGACATAAGGTGGTGACGCTGCCTGCCACAAATGGTAAGATAAAGGCTGAGCAGATTCAGCAGTGTCTGATAGAGCACTACCACGAGGATGGCCCAGAACATATGGTGCAGCCTGCAATGGTATATATCAGTTACCCCACAGAATATGGTACGCTGTACAGCAAACAGGAGCTGACGGATATTCATAACGTTTGCCAGCAATATCAGATTCCGCTGTTTGTGGATGGTGCACGTCTGGGCTATGGATTGGCAAGCAAGGAGAGCGACATAACATTGCCAGAGCTAGCCAAGTTGGCAGACGTGTTTTATCTTGGTGGAACCAAGCAAGGAGCTTTGTTTGGCGAAGCAGTAGTCATTACAAACCCTGCACTGAAGAAGGATTTCAGATATTTCATCAAGCAGGGTGGGGGTATGCTGGCCAAGGGACGACTCTTGGGCATTCAGTATGAGGAACTGATGCAGAACGACCTCTACCTGTCACTTGCCCGCCATGCCAACGAACTGGCTGAACGTATCCAGCAGGCACTCCTGCAGAAGGGATATAAGATGGCTGTGCCCAGTCCCACCAACCAGCAGTTCTTTGTATTGCCCAATAAAGTTCTGAAAGCACTGGAGGAGAAATTTGTGCTTGGCATCTGGGGACATGCAGACGCTGACCATACTATCGTCCGCTTCTGCACCAGCTGGGCCACAAAGAAAGAGAATGTGGATAAACTGATCAACAGCCTCACCCCCAACCCCTCTCCCGTGGGCGAGGGGGAGAAATAAATAAAAATATTTAATGGAAAATTCACTTAAGCATTGGCTCCTGGCTGCCCGTCCTAAAACGCTGACAGGGGCTATGATTCCCGTAATCCTAGGCAGTGCCCTGACATATCATGACGGTGTGCTGAACTGGCCCCTTGTTGTGTGCTGTGCGCTCTTTGCTGGCTTTATGCAGATTGCAGCAAATATGATAAACGATCTGTATGACTTTGAGAAAGGCACCGACCGCGAGGATCGTCTGGGGCCCGAACGTGCCTGTGCCCAAGGGTGGATAACACCCAAGGCCATGCGCAAAGGCATTGCGGTAGTATTATGTTTAGCATCCTTGGCTGGTATGACTGCATCGTGGTTCTGCTGGCAGGAATTGCCTTACCATGGGATAGAGCTTATTCTGACGGGTGTGCTGTGTATCGTTTTTGCCTTCCTGTATACGTATGGACTCTCGTACATAGGAATGGGTGATGTGCTGGTGCTGCTTTTCTTCGGATTGGTGCCTGTATGCGGTACTTATTATATACAGGCACATCAGATAAACACACCCGTTATTCTGTTAGGATTCATTGCAGGCATCAGCATAGATGCCTTGCTCGTCATCAATAATTACCGCGACAGGGATCAGGACCGTATCTCGGGTAAAAAAACCGTCGTTGTATGGGGCGGCGAAAAATTCGGCCGTTATCTGTATATGCTTATCGGGCCGATTGTAGCAGTACTGGCTATATGGTTCGGTTATCTTATAAATGGTAATATCCTGTTCTTCCAGATTGCAGCGTATGTATATCTTGTCTTGCATATCAATGCGTGGAGCAAGATGAATAAAATCCGCAGTGGCAAAGCATTAAACAGGATTCTCGGTCTGACCAGTATGAATATGTTCATTTTCGCGCTGCTTTTGGCAACCGCAATCATACTAAGTTAAGAATGAAGGGCAATCGGGTTACTAAACATAACGTCCATTACTTAAATGAAAGTTACAGCATTCATAAAACAGAATTCTTTGTTCCTTTCCATGGCTATTGGAGCCTTGGTTTATGAGCTGTTTGCTCATATCCGGGTTCTGGAGCCTGTCGGTCGTATTATGGGGCCTTTGCTTACCGATTGGCTTCCAATAGGTCTGTTCCTGTTGCTATACGCAACGTTCTGTAAAATCAAGATTTCTGAGATGAAACCTCGCACATGGCACTTCGTCATTCAGCTGGTTCGTACATCCTTGGCAGCCCTTATGGTGTTACTAATCAGTCTCTTTGGCGACAATGCCGATGTGAAGCTGGTTCTAGAAGGAATTTTCATTTGCTTTATCTGTCCGACAGCAGCTGCGGTTGTGGTCGTGACGGAGAAACTGGGCGGCAGCATAGGTTCGCTGACGCTGTTCACCATTATCGCCAATATGGTTACTATGTTAATTATTCCGCTCTTTTTCCCTATGGTGGAACGCGGAGCAGACATAACATTCGTATCTTCTATGCTTATGATACTGCGCAACGTAACGGTGGTTCTGGTTGTTCCGTTGCTGCTGGCATTGCTTTCAAGGCGCGCTGTACCTAATTTTGTAAAACACCTTAACAAGCACAAAGACATAGGCTTTTATATCTGGTGTGTGAACCTAAGCATTATAACAGGAATAACGCTTCACAATATAGAAAAAAGCAGCATCACAGGCTGTGTGCTCTGGCTTTTGCTTACCGCTCCCCTACTGGTCTGCCTTATCCAGTTTAGCTTAGGAAAATGGATTGGTAGATTTTGGAACGACAGTATTAGCGCTGGGCAAGCCCTCGGACAGAAGAATACCGTTGTGGGTATCTGGCTAACGTTGACATTCCTGAATCCTCTGGCCGCTATCTCTCCAGGCGCCTATGTGTTATGGCAGAATCTGGTAAACGGCTGGCAGATATGGTATAAGGAGAAGCATGGACGCTTAAAATGGTAAATCCACCCCCGTTTTCAGGGATGGATTTGCCATTTTTAGTTTAGAGTTTAGTGTTTAGAGTTTAGAGGCAGTTAAATGCCCTTCGGGCTAGTTCAAGGGCCCTTACGGCCAGTTCAATGCAGCATAGCTGCTTAGTTTAAGTTTTCAAATTAAACTATAAACTTACCACTGACTATAAACTATAAACTCTAAACTATCAACTTTATTCAAGTTTATTTCTTGAAATAACGGTTGAACAAGCCTTGGAAGCCAGCGCCATGACGAGCCTCGTCCTTAGCCATCTCGTGAACAGAATCGTGTATAGCATCCAGATTCAACTGCTTGGCAACCTTGGCAATTTCCATCTTGCCCTTGCAAGCGCCTTCCTCGGCCATCATACGCTTCTCTACGTTGGTCTTTGTATCCCATACAACCTCGCCCAACATCTCAGCGAAACGTGATGCATGGTCAGCTTCCTCGTAAGCATAACGCTTGAATGCCTCGGCAATCTCTGGGTAGCCCTCACGGTCGGCCTGACGGCTCATTGCCAGATACATACCAACCTCGGTGCACTCGCCCATGAAATGATCCTTCAGACCCTGACGAACGAAATCACCATCAGCACCAGCAGGAATGGCATCTGCAATACCCAACTCATGCTCTGTTACAAACTGCAAAGGAGCATCCTCCTCAACTTTCTTAAACTTACTTCCAGGAACCTTGCACTGGGGGCACTTCTCGGGAGCTGTATCACCTTCATGTACATATCCGCATACGGGACAAATCCATTTTGCCATAATCTGATTAATTTTGATTGGTTAAACACTATGTATCTAATGCAAATGTATGCAAAAATAGTAATACCTGCAAAATAATCTACCCACTTTTTGGTATTTTAACTAAAAAAGGCAGCCCCATGTGGAGCTGCCCTCTATAAATAAGATGTATGGGAACTATTCCTCATCGGACCAGATGTCCCAATCGTTTTCCTTAGTCAATGCCTGACTACCGTCCACCGTAGTGGTATTGTCAATCACCAGGCTCTCTGCCAACATGTTGACTACCTGAGCCTCTTCAATCTTCATTGCTGGTTTAATGTACATATTCGGCCCCCTCCCATCCTCCCTTATAGGGGGAGGTGACTAATGAGGGTATGGGTCATAAGTTAATAATCATTTTTCTATTAAGTTACCCCACCCTCCCTACAAGGGAGGGCCGGGGTGAATCTTACTTCAGGACTTTCTTACCGCTAACGATATTCACGCCCTTCTGCAACTTGTTGATACGCTGGCCGGCCAGGTTGTAAATGGCAGCATTGTTCACGTTAGTGTTAGTGTTAGCTTTAACGTTATCAATAGCGGTCTCAGCTTCTTCATTGAAGAGCAGTGCCTTAACCAATGGTCCTGTATTGCCGTCCAGTTCAACGTATGCCTTGCCAGCAGCAATTGTACCAGATTCAGCAAGATAGAAGCCGATTTCCTTACCCTGAGGCTTAGCCAGAATGTACTTACCAGTTGCCTCGATAGGCTCAAGTGTACCCTTCAGATCATTGTTGTCAACAGGTGCGGTCTCAGCGGCTATCTTGTACAGATAGGTCTTAGGAGTACCCTTGATGATTACGGCAGTCTTGGTGGGGATGATACCATCGAGCTTGTTTAATGTCAGCCACTTGCTGTGAGTGTTTCCATCGATGACAGCTGTATATGCAGTTGGTTCTACATATTCAGGTTTCTCATTCTCGTCATCAATAGTAGTGCCGACAGTGCCAAGCTGTGCAATCTGTGTTGCTGTCAGAGCCATATTCCAGAAGCGTACCTCGGATGTGGTAACCTCTTTCTCCTCGCCATCATTATCAGTGAATAACATGAGTTCCTTTGTTTCACGCATAGTCCATGCATTCACGTCTTTACCGGCACTCTTTCCTACCTGTTCGCCATCAACATAGAGTGTGCAGTAACCATTGTCGATAACAGTTACAATACGATACCAAGTATTAGGATTAATTGTGCCATTGTATCCAAGTCCGGCTGAGCCCAAACCAATTTTACCACCGTTGATGAAGATGCTGGCGTCCTTACTATTTGTGATATCGTTCTGGAAGAGAGCGATGAATCCGCTGACATCAGCAAGTTTAACGTCAAGGAGGAGCGTGTAGGCAGAAGGAATAATATCCAGATTAGTCTTCAGTTCCAGACCAGCATATTTGGGAACAGTAACCTCGCCGTCGGTTGCGGTGATGGTGGCGTTGCCCACTTCACTAAGTGTTGCGATACCAGTGGTTGCATACGGATCTGTAGCATCATCGAATGTCCAAGAACCTACAGCCTCGGGGAACTTAGGCGCATCACCTGTCACAGAACCTAAATCAGCAATCTGATCAGCACTCAGAACAGTATCCCAGAAACGTACTTCGGATGTCTTGATAGCTTGCTCCTCACCATCCTCATCGGCAAAGAAGAGCGCACCAGTTGTCAACAGCCAATGCTGATTGTATGCTGTGGACAGATTCAGGTTAGAAACAAGCTGAACACCGTCCACATAGAGGGAAGCTCCGTTAGGCTGAACAGCGAAAACGATACGATACCACTTGTTGTTCTCGATGGATCCGTGGTAGCCGAGACCACCGCCAAGGCCAACCTGATTCTTATTAATGAAGAGGCTGCCGTCCTTGCCGTCTGTCAGGCTGTTCTGCAGCAGAGGTACATAGGTTGAGCCATCCTCTACGCATACATCATACATAATTGTATATGTTCCGATGTTTGTAGCATTAGTGTTGGCTGACATCAACAGACTGGAACCTACAGGAATATTCACGGCACCGTTACCTTCATAAGGACCGTCAACTGTGGTGATGCCTGCAGTGGCAAGATCGGTTTCGGTAACATTGTTCTTAGCATGCGTTGTAGCCTTCAGTGTTGCTATGCCAGTACCGGCAAGCAGGTCATTGGTATCATCGAAAGTCCATACGCCCTTAGGTTCAGGCAGAGGAATAGTACCGCCGAATTCAGCCGGGAAGGGCAGATATGCTGTAGCATAACCTTCTGCTCCGATGGTGAACTCGATACTTTCCGCATCAATTACTTCCCACTGAGAAGCGGCGGCAGCGGCCTCCCATCCTACTATCTCACCTTTAGAGGCACAATGCAGGCAAGAGTATACCTCGTTAGAGTTAGCACGGAATGCAGCAGTACCGTTCTGAGGAACAACAATGTAGGTACCAGCCTCAGTAGTAGCTGTAACAGGCTGGCTCTGTGCTACGGTAGCAGGAGCATACTTGCCCATCAGAGAGATGGTATAGGTATCAGCGCCTGTCTTGGTCAGCTTCACAATGTTCTTGGCTGCAACTGCTGTCTTGTAATTGCCGTACATATTGGCATCGCTGGGATCAATACCCAGATAGGTGCCGTAGTTCTTGTTCTTCAGGATGTAGTAACCTGTCTCTGGCAGGATGAAGTTAGCTGTAGAAGCCTGAGCCTCAGTCAGTTTCTGCTTCATGGTCTTGTAGGTTTCGAAGGAGCATTCTGTCTTATATGCCTCGTCATAACCGATAGCAGCCTTGGCTGCATCTGTCAATGTGAAGTAACCCGTAGCCTCGATGCTGGGAGAAATCTCATCTGCTACGAAGCTTGAAAAGTCAGTGGGAACATCAAATACGGTAAATGCGGAACCTGCATCACCCAAGTTGTTAGCACTGTTCCAGAACTTAACCTTACCGCCGGCACCGCCAAACTGATTGATGTAAAGGTTGGTACCCGGTACGTTCAGGCAGAACGAACCAGCCGGAACTGTGGTGTTTGTGCTGGGAACAATGTTCCATGCATGGTTACCTTCAGCGTCATCCATAATAGTAGGAATACCGGCGTTTGTTGCCTGGGCATCTGTCCAACCGAAGCTCTTGCCCTGTCCCTCAGCCTTATTGACAATCTGGAATCCGGCGTATGGATTACCAATGAATGCCCACTGGTAAGAATCCTCAACGAGGCCCATTGTGTTGGCATTCTGTGTGATGTAAGCATCGCCGTCATTGGCATCCTTAGCATCACTGGTTACGTACCATGTGTTACGCATAGCCATATCATACCAGTTTGCGTTAGCAAAGTCAGCAGAGATTTTGAACGGGCCGTTCCATGTGGCTGTAACATTCACTTCAGTTACACCTGTTGCAATGGTGGCAGGTTCATAGGTATATGTCAGGTATGCCCTCTGGTCAGCAGCAGGCAGTTCAGCTGCCGCCCCTTTCTTGCTGTTGACAATATTCGAATAAATCTTCTGGCCGTTCAGGTAAACATTGTAGGTAACATCCCAGTAAGGTGCCTCGAAGAAGTCAAGCATCTCATCATAGACATTCACCTGATTAACCTCTACCAGCTGGTTACGGTTACCGTCATCCTCATTTGCCCAGCCATTGATGGCAAAGCCGCCGCCTCCCTGACCGTTGAAATACCAGTTTTTCTCTGGAAGCATGAACATGTAGCCATAGGTATCGTTGTTAAGTTCAATGTATTCAACGGGGGTGAACTTGGTCTTATCGGCTGTCAGAATAACGTTATCACCGTCCAGGCCGACAAACTTCTTGGCCCCCAGATTATACATATACAATTTGCCGTCACGGGTTATGAAAGCAAACTGCTGGTATGCCTCGCTCGCACCGGGATATGCCTTAGTACCTGTTATTGCTGTGCCGTTGGCATCTGCTGTCCAGGTGGTTACACGCACATTGTTAATCTTGAAAACCTTGTGATCGTCCAGGTATTCTGTGCATAAACTTTCCAGGATTTCCTGTTCGTCAACAGTAGAGGCACCAGCTTCCTTGATGGTCACAGTGTTACCGCCCTCTGGTGTGGAATAGCTGTTAACTACAATGTTTCCACTGTTGTTATTGTTGGCATAATAGTTGAACTTATATGCTTTCAGGCGGAATACAGAACCGTCATTGCCGTCTGTTCCGTCGGTTGTAATCTCAAAACCTACATGTCTTTTGGCATTGAAAGATAAAGCCTGTCCGATCAGACCGGCAAACTTCTTGAGCTTCGGACTATAGAGGTAGTACAGACCATCAGACTGGATAATGCAGAACTTAGTGGACGGATCATCTGTCGCAGCGGCATCGTTCACTACGGTCATGTTTGATTTGTGTGAGGAAACAATCGCGTTCTGATCATTATTCAGAACAAATGTTCCACGGGGGCACTCAATGGTATAAACCTTTGAGTTGGACAACTGGCTGACGTCAGTCACTACCGTCTGTGCCATTGTCCCCGTCCATGCCATCGCCGACAGCATAACGGATAAGAGAAGTTTAATTTTTCTCATAATGTTTGATTTTAGGGTTAGTAATAGTTTAATTTATATATAAATATAGTTGGTTTTCCTCTAAGTTAACGCTAAGGTTTTGGCAAATATACACCTTATTTATAAAATAGCAAATAAAAAAAAGACTTTTTTTAGAAAAAATGCCTTTTTTCCTATCTCTACGTTTCACTCATAGCGATACGCCGTTTCTCTGACAGCAATATGCCGAGTTACTAAAAGAGAAACGGCCTCTCCCCTAACCCACTGTTTTTTGAAGCTTATTTGTGAATGTTTTTCAAGTTGATTTTAGACAACAATCAACTTAAATAATTTATTTTCTAAGTTGATTGTTAATACCATTCAAAACAAAGAAAAAGCAGCCCCAGATGGAGCTGCCTATTCATGATATCCAGCCTCTCCCCCGCCCTCCCCGAGGAGAGGGAGCCGAGGTTTTGAGGACTTTTTATTTGTTTGACATTTTTTTACTCAAGAAACGAAGTGAGAGAATTTTTATCTTATAAATTCACTTTTATCTTATTCTCTTTTAATTTTTCTCTTTTATCTGAGGACCTTGTATCCGTTAATGATATTTACGCCCTTCTGCATCTTGCTGATGCGCTGGCCAGCGAGGTTATATACCTCCCCTCCATAGAGAGAGAGGTTGGGGGTGGGCCTGTTAATGGCAGTTTCATTTTCTTCTGCGAAGTAGAATGCTTTAACCAAATGACCAGTCTCGTTACTAACCAGATATGCCTTTCCTGCGGGGATTGTACCTGTTGCCTTATAGAAGCCAACCTCCTCACCATCGGGCTTAGCAAGGATGTATTGTGAACCAGTGGCCTCTACATCCTTATCAGAAGCAGAGAGGTCATTACCGCTTACATCGTCAAGGGTTTCCTCTGTAACGGGAATCAGCGTATATCTGCCTGTGTTCTTGAGAATAACAGGTGTGTCCTTAGGAGCGGACTTCACAGCGGTAAGCGATACATATTTCTTGTTAATGGTACCAATGTATGCCTCTACACCATCAGGGAAGATAACATCATGCTTGGGAACATAGGTTGCAAATTTTGCTTCGTTGACGCTGACAATCTCTGCCCAGTCAACAACTTTGATATTGCCTAAACCAACATTACCAGATGCTTTTTCTGTGTATACCCACTTGATGAAGCGTACATCAGGAGCCAGGGCAAATGCTTCTGTCTGAGTATCAGCAAGGTCGGTATAGGTCATCAGAGTTCTATAGGAGAGACCATCGGAAGATGTCTGAACAGTAAAGGTGCTGTTAGTGAAGCTATTGCCCTTGATGTCAAAGACTAATGTACCAGCAGCTTCATTTAGCTTAAGAATCATATAGTCACCTGTGGTATCGAACTTTAATTGTGTTGTAGGTGCATTGGTGCTATTATAATCTGAACCCAGACCACTCTGTGTTAAACCAACTGTTGACTCAATTTTAGCTCTTCCATCGTTAAATGCGAAAGGTAGAGTTACATAGTCAGGTACATATACTGTTACGTTACCATCGAGTGTAACGGTCTTATCCTCTGCACCATCCGAGCTGATTGTGATGGTGCCACTATAGGTTTCGTTCACATCCAAACCTGCCTTTAGGCGAACATATATTGTCTTTGAACCGAATTCGCTCTTTGGACGGATTAAACTAGTAGCATAGTCGTTAGTTTCGCTGACGGAAATCTCGAAGTTTTCGTTATCCAATGTAAGTGTAACGTTACCTGTCAGGTTTTCACCCGCGAGGTCGAAGGTTTGTGCTACGCTTGGGCCACATCCTTCTGCATAGGTAAAGCCTGTGAGAGATGTCTTGGAAACGGTAAGAGTCGGGGACGTAACAACAGGACGTTCGAGACTATACAGCTGGTTGTCGGCTTCGAACTCGTATGTGCTGTTATATTTCGTCAGATTACCGTAAACAACTACAATGTCACCAACCTTAACGTCATCTTCACTGGTAAACTTTGCTCCATCCTTGCTTTTACCACGGAAAGCCTGCAGCTGGTCGCTGTCAACCTTTCCATCGACAGAGATATTATAGGTAATGTTACCAAATGAGGCATTGAAAGCAGTAACAATCTTTGACACGATACCAGTAGCATAAACACCTGTTATGCCTACACCAGCGTCAACAGCGCTGAGAGCATCGGCTACAGTATAGGGATCTTCTGCAGTACCAGCGTGTAGAATGAAAGAATAGGTTGCTGTAGCTACAGAACTGTTGTCGTATCCACTCTTTACGGCAATAGCCTTAACGGTCGTGGTTTCCGTTATTGGGAAAAGTCCGGAATACACATTGCTGTTAGTTGTTGGGGTACTTCCATCAGTTGTGTAATAAATGGTTGCACCGTCGGTTTTTGTACTTATTTCCACACGCAGTGCAGCAGAATAAACGCCTCCGGCTGGAGAGAATGTGGGAGTTTCACAATTGGGAGTTGAGCCTGCTACACTTTTGTAGAATTTGAATGTCTGGCCCTTGATGTTGGTAGTAGTATTGCCGTAGCATCTCCAATCATTATTATTGTAAATGCCTATATAACGACTAGTACCTATATGCACAAGATAACCAGAACTTTCATCTAATTTAAAAGTCTTAGCATTATTAGTACCTACACGAATGCCATTGTTTGTATTGGTACAATACAACCACTTATCAGTTACCCCATTAGGATAGAATGTGTATCCGTCCGTGGCATTCCCTGAAATATTCCATTTGATGTTGTCCGCAACTGTACTTGTAATTTTCCCATCGGCAATTGTTACACTAGATGCAGCGGGTGCACTGCTAGTCCCATTGTCGTTGGTCATGGCTAATGATTCACTTCCACTTGTACCAACGATGACAAATATATCAGATGTGGTTAGATTTGAAAGACTAACTTCCTCCCAAGCTTCATCTGCCCAAGCAACGCTTCCTACTATTAAGCCGCATAGTAAGAGTAATGATTGTAGTAATCTTTGTTTCATGATAGTTTAATTTAAAATTAATAGGTTATTATATTTCTTCGCAAAGATACACCTTATTTATATATCAGCAAATAAAAAACAAAAAAAATGCACCCGTGGATGCATTTTTTTAATTGTAGTCTGTTTGGCTACATTTACTAACAGATACTTTAATAATATCAACGTATCTATTTGGAAATGAGCGTCATTTATCTATCTGAATTATGCTTGGTATCTTCTCGAAGATAGCTTTCCACTTGGCAGCATCGAACTTGGGACGACGGTCGTAATAGTAAACGCCGTTCTTTTCCTGCTCGACATCAGTAATCTGTGTATAGCAGAAGCCAACGACATCCTTACATGCCTTGATAGCATCAATTTCCTTCTCCAAAATTTTGAAGAATTCGTCCTCTGTTTCTATCTGTGCACCATAGCCCCATGAGTTGCTTCTTTGCTCTTTGGGAATCCATCCCAGACCGCCAAACTCATCAATCATATAAGGCTGTCCTTCCCATTCTGCCAGATAACTCTTATCTCGCATGTTGCGATAATGAGGCTTGCCGTCCTTGAAGGTATGGTTCTCTACCAGTTTGTCATATTCGCGGGTATAGTCGTGCACGCTCCAGATGTCGGTTTTAACATGACCATCGCCACTGGCATCGTTGACAGGACGAGTTGGATCGATGGCCTTAGTCAGGTTGTACAGATCTTGTACAAAGCGAACGTATGTGCCAGCCTGAGCACCCCATGTTTCGTTGAGAGGAGTCCATGTGACAATACAGGGGTGGTTGCGGTCGCGTACCACCAGCTCTGTCCATTCGCGCAAGAAGTTGCCTGTAGCCTCCTGATTGTTGACATTGGTTCCCCATGATGCCTGTTCGCCCCAGCAGATATAACCCAGTTTATCAGCCCAGTAGTAGTAACGCTCCTCGAAAGCTTTCTGGTGCAAACGGGCGCCATTGAATCCAACAGCCTTGCTCATCTCGATATCATGCTTCAAAGCCTCGTCAGAGGGAGACGTCCAGATACCTTCGGGATAGAAACCTTGATCCAGTACCAGACGCTGGAAGTAAGGCTGGTTGTTGAGATAGAAATAGCCATTGGCACAATGTATCTTACGCATGCCGGCGTATGAGTTTACTTCGTCTATCACCTTGCCACTTGCATCCTTGACAGTATATTTAACATCGTACAGGTTAGGAGTCTCGGGGCTCCAAAGCTTGGGCTTCTTGATGGGCAACACCACACTTGCACCATTAACGGCATTAGCTGTCTTGGTTGCTACCACCTTTCTGCCATCCAGAACCTGCACGGTAAGCGTGTTGCCGTTAGCCTCGGTATAGAATTCGGGGCGTACGATAAGCTGCTGCTGATCGATGTCGGGAATGGCAAAAACAGTTTTCAGACCCTGAGCACTAACGGGCTCCATCCATACGGTTTGCCAGATACCAGTGGTACGTGTATAGTCGCAACCACCAGAGTAGTAGTTCCAGCATTGTTTACCACCTGGCTGTTTACCACTGCGCAAATCATCGTTTACGCGAACCACCAGATTGGCACTCTTGCCCGCAGGTACAAACTTGGTAATGTCCATCTCGAAGCTGCTGCCAGTTCCAAAGTGCTGCATCACCTCCTTGCCATCGATGTAGATGGTAGCTTCGTAGTCCACGGCACCAAAGTGCAGCAGAATCTGCTTTCCTGCCCATTCTGCAGGAACGCTGATGGTACGCTGGTACCACATCGAATTAATAAAATCTGTATGTTCTACACCACTGAGCTTACTCTCAGGGCAGAAAGGAACGAGGATTTTTCCGTCGAAACCCTTGCTGTTGCGGAAGTCGCGGTTAACACCCGACTTACCGAAGTCAAAGGTATAGGTCCATGTCCCATTTAGGTTCAACCACTGTGCACGCTCAAACTGAGGACGTGGATATTCGGCACGTGGAGTATTGGCTTTCAATCCTGTAATACCCAGGAAGGCCAAAACTGCAATAATAAGAAACTTTTTCATTTGTTGTTAATTTAATTTATGGTTATTCCTTCGTTATGATGTTGGTATTTCAGCTTTTTACATCATCCCACTGAAGAGGTCACCCTGGACGGGTGTAGCACGTTCTGCAGGAGTCTCCTTCTTGTAAAGCTTCTGCATATCGTTGATGGTACGGCGTATCTTGTTGCGGAAAGATACAGGGCCCATCACCTCGATGTCTGTGCCATATGACAGAACGATGCGGTCAATGTCATCACTCATAGGCACCTTAACCTGGATGGTAACATAGCCTTCCTCCACATTGGTCTGGCGCTGCTTTACCTCAGGGTTCTGCAAACGGGTAAGCAGGTTCTGCTCCTGACTGATGGCAATACGTACGTTGATGGATGTAAGTGGACCTTCTGCAAGAGGAGGAAGGGCACAAGTGATATCAGGCTCCTGTGCGACATCCAGGCCCAATGATGTACGCAATAGCGGGTTCTTCCACTCCAGGTTGATATAGCGGAGGATTCGCTTATGGCCTCTGCGGAAGCTTGGCATCAGTCGTGCTCCTTTCTTCTTGAAGAAAGTAACGTCGTTCTGCAGCATGCGCTTACTACAGCTCCAGTTGCGGTTCACCTTCTTTAGGCGTTGGTTTACATAGTAGATGAGACTACGGGTATTGCCTGTCTCGTTGGTAGCTGTACGTTCACCCATGAAGTACTCATAAACGGGGTCGCGAAGGGCCTCGTCAAGGAACTGCCAGCGCAGTCTTTGTAAATCATTCTGTATCATATACCTTATTATATAATATATATTATCTTTAATTATGGTTATAACGTTCCGTCGTTATTTCGATGAGGGGGATAGGTTTAGTGTCCATCTGCCACTGCCCAGGATGCGTGAATCCTTACCTTCCTCATCGGCATAGTCCTTCGGGAAAAGCACTCTGGCCTGTACGCCAATGGGAATATGCACTTCCCATGTGATAGAATCGTCGTCTCCCCTACTCCATTTGCTGCTGATAATGCCGTATGGACATTGATGTGAGACGGAGTTCTCGCATTTACCTTCAAGGGATGGAATGGTAATCTCTACCCTGTTATAGGCAACGCTCGAATCTGTTTGGCGGATAGCCCCTCCGCACCACGCAGGCTCGTCGGTATAGAGCCAATAAGGTTCGTATGCGGTGGAGTCAACCTTGAGCCTGCTGTATTCATGCACATCAGCCAGAAGGTTCTGCTTTTGGGCCATCTCCTTCAACATACCTATCAATTGGATGCTAAACGTGCTGTCCTTCTGGCAGCGATATGTCATCCATTGTCTTACCATATTATAATAGTCAAAGAGCACTTTTACATCACCTTCGTCCTTGTATAGACTATAAAGTACAGCTGCTACCCTATCGACTGGGATAGCTGACGAGTCGTTTGGAACGGGCTGATAGAGTTCACCGCTATCCGACTGGTTCATCATTAGTGTATGCAACCACCTACGATAATAAAAGTAATCGTGCTGTCCGTCTTCTTTTGTCAAAGAACTACTGTTCCATTCTGAACCTTTGCTTCCCGTTTGAATCTTCTGTATGGGACTCTGCAGATGTTCATTGTTGCTGAGCCATACCTCCAGTTGCCAATAAACGGTACTGTCGTATGGGAATCGACGTCCCTGGTAATAGACCTGTACCATGTCGGAACTCTCACGCTTTTCACTGTCCCACATCAGTGTTGGGCCGCCCTGTAAGCCCTCCTCCGTACTAGCTACCTTAATATGATAGGCCAACTGTCGTACGTTATTCTCCTCGCTTTCTATCTGCCAGCTGAATTGTCCCGTACGTACAATACCATATGGTATCAGCATACGATTAACCCTCAGATTCTGTAGTTCAGAAGCCTCAGTAACCACTATACTCAGCATTGACACCAAAGTTATAAGCAGACGGCGACTCATTAGTTGTTATGTAACATTTTCGACGCAAAGATAGCAATTAATTTCCAAATGAAAAGTCTTTCAATGAAGAAGATAAAGAAAAGAAATAAAATATTTTGCCGTCTCATGCAAAACCTATACCTTTGGCAAATATATCGGATAGCGTATAACGCTGATAATGATTATGCTAATTATGATGGATGAAGGAATTATAGAGCATTTGCAGGAACATGGTGTTAAGCCAACGTCTGTTCGCATATTAGTATGGAAGGAATGTAGCCGTTCACACAAGGCATTCACGTTGCAAGATATGGAGGAGCGAATGCCGCAGATGGATCGTTCCAGCATCTTTCGTGCACTGAGACTTTTCACCGAACATCATCTTCTACACGAGATAGACGATGGAACAGGTTTCCAGAAATACTGTGTCTGCCGATGTGTAGATGACCATCATCTTAACCATATACATTTTACCTGTCGGAGGTGTGGCCGCACCTACTGTTTGGAAGAATATGCTATTCCTGTTGTAGCGCTACCCGATGGCTACGAAATGGAAGAAGCAGAATACGTTGTGAAAGGGGTATGTCCATCATGCAAATGATGTTTTTGTGTTATAAAACACCTCAAAAACCGCCTCAGAACACCTTTAAACGATGTTTTTTAGGTTTTTTTTGAATTTTTCCGTGCAAATGTTGTGTTGTTTCATTAATATTTGTAACTTTGCGGTGTTTACAAACTTAAAGTAATAAATTATATGAAGGATTTACTCAACCAGATTGCTGCCGCTTATGGCGCATTCGCAAAGGACGCTGCTGCTCAGGCAGAGAATGGTAACAAGGCTGCAGGTACACGTGCTCGTAAGGCTTCTCTCGAGATCGAGAAGGCTATGAAGGCATTCCGTAAGGCAAGTCTTGCTGCTGCTAAGTAATTTAGCACAACATTCAAAAGAAAAACAAAAGGGGCTGTTTTTACAGTCCCTTTTGCTTTATCGCTCGCAAGCATTGCTTGCCTTAATTGTCCAGTGTTATAGGATATTACAATTCCTTGATTGTTTCTATCATCTTTTCCTTGTCGCCACCGAAGTAATCGTCCAACGCATACTTCATTGCAATGTTTGCATAGTCCTTGCGTGAGATCTTAGACTTGATGTAAATAAGGATTCCCGACTTAGAAGCTGAGGCATATTTCTTGGTAACCAAGATCTTGATGAAGGTGGCCAGAGTGGTGTATGCCATATCTGAACCTTCTGCCTTGAACAGTTCTAAAATGTCGCGAACTTTTGACTGTTTAACACCCGACTCCTCTAAAGTCCATAACTTAAGCATAATCTCATGCTCTTTGGGAGTCAACAACTTCTTTTTTACAACTTTCTTCTTGTTTGCCATGGTTCTTGTAATTTGATTGCTAATATTTCTGACATGCAAATTTAATATTATTAAATTGTTAACCAAAATGTTTTGTGGAAATTCTTGCTGTTTTTAACATATTTTACATATTTCGGGGCGAAAATCGCTTATTCTTCACCATTTCTGAGTGTTTCCAAACGAAAAGCACAAGGCCAAGCAATCAGCCAATCATTGATACGATTCTTTGACACAACGGGTGGAATTCCAGCACTTGAAGCACGTGTTTGCCATGTGCATCCATAGCACGCATCACTCTGTGATCCAACTGGCCTAAGGTGTCCGTTGATCTTCAGCTTGCCATCGCCAACCAACTGGCAACTGTTGCGCCAGATAGCCTCGGCCTTCTCGCTCCACTGCGAATCGTCGGTTAGACGAGCCAGTTCGCGCCAGTCATTCACCCAACGGCAGGCAAAGGTATCGAAATAATGACGTTGTGTGCTCACACTTGTTGCACCCAATGTCTTGTAACCATATTGCTGCAACACATCACCCTCGGCATAGTTTACATTGTAATGCCAGAGCCAAGTGCTCAGGTAATACGACACGTCAACTGCGTCATTCAGGTATGCATCATCTTTTGTAATCTTGTACAGACCAATAGCCGATGTTAGCAAGGGATAGGCAGATTCTCTGTCTATGCAGCGAGTATCCAAAGTACCATCTGTACTGAATCCATTCTTTTTGAAATCACTTATATAATATAAGTACGCGCGTTGTGCGCTTTCGAGGTACTTCTTGTCGTTGTAGAACTCGTATGCCTTCAGCATGGCAGGTATCAGATATGCACCAATGCCACCCTCGCGTTCTACACATTTACCGTCTGTAGTCCAGCCTCTACCATAGCATCCGTTAGGTTGCTGATCATTTAGCATGAAATTACAGATACCCCATGGAACGCCCAAATAGCCTGGACGTACCAATCGTAGTTGTTTAACCAGACGGTCAGCCTCAAAGTACTGTACGGCGGCTGTTCCCAGATTACATGCATCCAGTATGCAACGAGACTTGTTGATAACAGCATCATATTGAGTTAGGAAGAGTCCGTTTTCCAACTGGCAGTTATCAGCCCAAGTATCCAATGTTGCCAAACCCTGATCCATGGATACATGGTTACCTGTCTTAATAAAGTCCTGCAGGATGCTAACAGCCAAGCTAATATTCTGTCCCATCCATCCTACTTCGTAGCGGTTACGAGTTGCCTGCTGCCACTGCCCTTTCTCGTCCAGGTTCAGTCCCATAAGGTAACCCATATAATCGTCGTTCTCTATCCAGAGCGAATGATGGCAGAACTCTACGCTTTCCTCCCACATCTTCTTGTCATCGGGAGTAGGCAATTCCTCTGGCTCAGCCATCAGCCAAGCCATATCCAACATATGACGGTAAGCATTATGATTTGTTTCTTTGCGAGCCACAATCAGATACATGGTCAGTGTACGTGTTTCGCCCTGCTTCATGTTGTAGGTACGTTGCCATCCGGGTATATACTGATCCTGTGCGCAATACGAAACAGGCATTTCCTCTTCGGGCCATACTATCTGGTGTGTGATGATGTTAGGCTCAGGCTGTATGCAGCAAGAGTAGTCATCTTCAGGTTTCTCGGGGACGTTGCCGAAAGTTGCAATGGCGAAATCCTCACCCTCGCTATAGATGGCACCAGGGATAGAGGTGCGCTTGTACGAGAAGGTGTACCACTGCCTATCGCGCTTCTCGCTTTTGGGCTCCATGCCACGACTATTCAAATTTCCATTATAGGACACAGCGGGAATCATCCACCATTCGGGCTTCGAAACATGCTCGAAGCTGGCAGTAAGACGAACATTGGAAATGTCACGCTTGGCGGTGAAGGTCCAGATAATCTCCCATGTATTATCACTTACCAGTTCCTTGGTGCATTTCATCTTCACGTCCAATGGAGCTGTTGCGTTTACGGTACCTATAAGTTTATTGTCACCTGAGAGTAACCACTCGTCTTTCCAGTGGATATTCTCCAAAATAGCTATCTGGGCATAACTCTCTGTTTGCCATATAGCTAAGAGAATAAGTAAAGTTATTCTGATATAATGCATATTCTTAAATTTCGACAAACGTTCGCTAACGTCAGTTTTATATGTTCAATGTTTAAATGTTGTACTTTTACAACCTTTAGTTATTACCTTCTTTCTCTGCTTTTTCTTTAGCCTCCTTGGCTTTCTGCTCAGCAACAGCTTTTGCGCGCTGTTCGCGAATGCTATATTTCTTTTTTGAATCTTTCTCTTGTTGTTTCAGCTCTTTTTGCTTGGCCTTTTCCTCTGCTACCTGTTCAGGAGTTAATACGGGCTTCTCCACTTTTGGTTTCTCCACCTTAGCGGTCTTTTCTGCTTTGGCCGTTTTTTCTGGCTTTGCAGAAGTCTCTGCCTTAGCAGGTTTATCGGCAACTTTCGGAGTTTCCTGAACCTTAGTGTTAGCTGTTTCCGTGGGCTTCTTATCTTTTTCTGGAGATTCTGAAACCTCTGGCTTTTCCTGAGTCTCTGTAGCCTCAGGTGCCATAGCAGGCTCTCCTACTTCCTCCGATGCAGCCCTCTTTGCCTCTGCTCGTGCATTTTTGGCTTTCAGCTTATCCTCGGCTGCTTTCTCCTTCCGGCGCTGTTTCTGTTGGCGTGCCGATGCACGCAATTCAGCTCTCTCACGGGCGCCACCAGTCTTGCTCATTATCTTTGCTTTCTCGGCTTGCTGTTTGGCTTGTGTCTTTGCTGTCGCAGCTTTCTGTTTCAGATCAGCTTCAACCTTGGCACGCTCTTCCTTGCTTAAATTAGAAAGTTGATCTACATCCTGATTCTTAAGTTCTGCAGGAACATAAGGCTTTGGTTGGTAGAATTTGCCGCTCTTCTGTGCAGCCTTTACACGCTGACGGTCCTTAATAGCCTGATTGCGTGATTTCTCTAAGTCGCGTTGCAGGGTAAGCATCTCCTTATCAACGGCCTTCTGGGCATCGCGAGCTGCTTTCTGTCTGACTTTTGTCTCAGCAATGCGTTCCTTCAGATACTTCTGAATACTATCGGCACTATAGATATTCACCTTATGCTGAGCAAAAGAGGTCATGGCGACCGTAACCAGCGTAAACACCCATAATATTCTTATACTTCTCATATTGCTTCTATTTGGCTGCAAAGTTAGTAAATGTGACGTGAATAAACAAATTTTACTTATAATTTCTCCGGATTGCCCGATTTTAACTTTAATTATACGTGTCAAATGATTATCGTGTAGGATTTTCTTTATACGAAAAACAGCTATTTGCTCTCGGGAAATTTAGAGTTTTTCCCTTTGTCGTTAAATCAATTATTTGTAAATTTGTCGCCATTATTTAAGAATATACTGAATTTGATACACAACATTATGGAACATGCTTTAAAGAAACTGTTTGGTTTCGATCCGGAAAAACATAGCGTTCGTACAGAGATTCTGGCGGGCATAACTAGTTTCTTGACTATGGCCTATATTTTGGCCGTTAATCCTAATATATTCAGTGCCCTACCCGATATGCCCAGTGGCAGTGTTTTCACAGCAACGGCACTGGCAGCCATCATTGGAACATTGGTAATGGCCCTATATGCCAAAAAGCCCTTTGCACTGGCACCTGGCATGGGACTGAATGCATTCTTTGTTTATACCATATGTTTAGGAATGGGATACAGCTGGCAGTTTGCCCTCACAGCTGTGCTCATAGAAGGATTCATCTTTATTATACTTACCGCCACCAAGATGCGTAGCCTGCTGTTGCAGTCCATCCCAGGCACACTGAAGAAAGCCATTGGTGCCGGAATAGGCCTTTTCATTGCCTTCATCGGCATGGGGAATGCCGGCATCATCGTAAATGACGATGCAACGCTGGTAAGTTTGGGAAAGATTTCGCAAGGCACAGCCTTACTGGCCATGATAGGCATCTTTATTACTGCAAGTATGGTAATGGCTAAGGTACGCGGCGGAATGCTATGGGGCATCTTGATTACAACTTTCCTCGGATTGTTTATTAAGGATCCTGCCACTGGCCAAGCTATTACCCAGATGCATGGCATCGTATCTGCCCCTGTCAGCGTGGCGCCTATCTTATGCAAATTCCAGTGGAGCCATATCTTCTGTTCTGATATGCTGGTTGTGGTATTCACCCTGCTATTTATGGATATGTTTGACACTATGGGCACCATCATTGGAGTGTATCAGAATACCAACATGCACCCGCAAGATAACGAATACGAGAACATCCCCGATATAGACAAAATGTTTATGGCAGATTCTATTGCTACGGTTGCTGGTGCCTGTGTGGGTACCTCTACCACCACAACCTATGTTGAGAGTGCCTCTGGTGCCAGCGAGGGAGGACGTACCGGGCTTACAGCCTTCTCTACTGCTGTATGCTTTGCGCTGGCACTGTTCTTCTGCCCCATCTTCCTGGCCATCCCCAGTGCCGCTACTGCCCCTGCCCTTATCATTGTGGGTGTTATGATGATGCCTGCTGCTGCGCGCATTCACTGGGAGGACTACTGCAAAGCTATTCCTGCCTTCCTAACCCTTGTCACCATCCCATTGGCTTACAGCATCAGCGATGGCATCCTCATCGGCGTCATCTCCTATGTGCTTTGTCATGCTTTGGCAGGCAAGTTCAAGGAAATCTCCCTCACCATGTGGGTATTGGCAATTCTGTTCATCTGTAAGTACATATTCTTGTAATAACATAGTTGTTGTACGAAGAATGGAGTGACCTATAGACAGCCATAAAACAAACCATCCTATTATAATAACGTTTCCTATAATTACTTTCCGCATGATCTAACAATGCGGAAAGTATAAAATATTCTGTTTTCGTTGTAACAAATCCATCGAAAGTCTCGTTTGCGCATATAGAAGGGTTCATCGATGAAACAGAAAGAAAACTAAAGTTAATAACAAGAACAGAATTATAATGAAAAAGATTCTATTATCATTTGCTTTGCTGCTCTGCGTTAGCAGCATATTCGGGCAAGATGCCAGAAAACTGGTGGCAAAATGGAAAACTACAGAAGGAGCAGAATTCGTGGTCACTACAGAGGATTCGCGCAAGGGCATTGAGGAAAACAAAAAGAACGAAGCTTATGGCATGAGCAAAGAATGCTATGACTATGTGCTAAAGAATTTTAAAGGTTCCTCGGAACTACGACTAATGCTCAATGAAAAAGAGAAACAGCAACTTGACGCGGACTTGAAGTCAATGAAAGGATACGAAATGCTGTTCTCGCAGAACAACAACGAAGGAACCGAGCAAAAGGAGGCAACTCTAGATCAGGTAAATAAGGCAATCAACCCAAATTACCAACTACGAGTTTACGGAAAAGTAAAAGACAACACTGTCAGCGAGATATTGTGTCGGTGCGATGTGTATAATGTTGTCATATTAGCATACTTCGATGTCAAAACGAAGAAAGACTCAATGTTGGATATGATTTTTAAAGGCTATAAACTTGCAACTTTTGAAGTAACAAAAGAAGAACGAATTAATTGATGAACGCTCAGGAGTTTAAGCAACGGTTCATGCCTTTCCATAAGTTGCTCTATAGGGTGGCTTTTCACCTGACGGGCAACGTACAGGATGCCGAAGACCTGCTTCAGGATACTTATCTGAAGCTCTGGCAGAAACGCGACGACATAAGGGAAGAGGCTGTAAACCAAGCTTACCTGGTAACCCTGATGCGGAACCTCCTTCGAGACCAGCAGCGTCTGAAACACATAGACAGCTCTGCGGAACTGAGGAACGAACTCTCTCCACCCGACGAACGAAGCCTCGAAGGACAGATAGCAGCAAGAGACGAAGCCTCTCAGATGAAAAACCTAATCAATCAACTGCCAAAGCGAGATAAAGAAATCATAAGGATGCATCTAATGGAGGAACGAACATACGACGAGATAGAACAAGACACAGGACTATCACAAGGCAACATCCGCATCATAGTAATGAGAACAAAACAGAAATTGAAACAACAATTCATAAAACTTACCAAGACATGGACGAACTGAACTACGAAGAACTGGAACGCATCCCCATCCCCGAGGGACTGGAGGAACGCTTGTCGGCCAAGATTGATGAGTGGGAGAAGGAAAGCCTCACTCCTTCCGAAGGAGAAGTAGCAAGAAAACAAATCATCTTCCGACCCCAAATCCTGCGCTACGCTGCCGTGGCTGCCTGTATTGCCATTGTCTTTGGAATGGGTTACCATAAGTTTGGCCAGAACCCTGCCGAACAAGATACCTACCAGGATCCGATTCTGGCACAACAGGAAGCAGCGCGCGCACTTACCCTATTGGCTGTGAATCTAAACAAAGGCATGGAACATCTTGAGAAGGTAAATGCTATTAGCGAGAAAGCAGAAGAAACATTAAATGAACAATTAAACGCATTGAAATAAAATGAGACAGACAATCATAAGATCCCTGCTCTGCACAGTAATGGCCCTTATTTGCCTCACTGCCAGCGCACAGGTAAAGGCATTCGAGAAATATGCCGATACAAAGAACGTAACCTACGTCTATATCTCCAAATATATGATAGGAATGGTAGGCAAGATGGCTACTATGCCAGGCGTGGACATCAGTTCATTATCCAACAAGTTGTCGGCTATACAGATTATCACCTCAGAGGATAAGGCTGCCGGCACGAAACTGAAGAAGGAGGTGCAAAACATCCTCTCCAACGGCAAATATGAGAAGCTGATGCAGATAAACGAGGACGACAGCAAGGTCAACATCTACCACAGCGAAGGAAAAGAGCAGTCGGCCGTAGTTATGATATCCGATGGAGATGGGTCGGTAACGGTAATGGTCTTCTCAGGAAAGTTCAGTTTGGACGATGTAACGAAGATGACGAAGAAATGATTTTGTAACAGAAAGAGGCTGTGTCGAAATAAAGAGAATACGTGAATGGTTTTTGTCCGTAACGTGCGAACTCTTTGTCCGTCCCGTACGGACTCGCAGTCCGTGCCTTACGGACAAAATTTACCTAAGGTATATTCTTTATTTCAGCACAGCCTCTTTTTTCCTCTTTATATTACTTTTAATTTCTCTCACTTATTCGTATCTTTGACTATCGTCGAAGTAACTTTCATTCGGAAAAGAAAAGAAAAACAAGCTTTTCTTTTGCTTTTCTCTCACTTAATCGTATCTTTGCAGCGCATTATGGTGATACCTGCGCATTCCATGCAAATGGAGTTAGCAGCGTAGAGAGGGAATCCGGTGCAAGTCCGGAGCAGTGCCCGCTACTGTAATTGCCTTTATCGCAGCGTATGAAAGTCACTGGGTTCAACCTGGGAAGACGCGCTGTCGGGCAAAAGTCAGGAAACCTGCCATTTTGTATATATAACATGCATCCTCGGGACAAGGATGACGGAAATGCATTAAATCAGCCCTCTCCATGTGAGAGGAAAAAAACCTGCTCCACTCCCTCATAAAGGGATGGGAAGATTGTGATTGGTCCATTGTACGTCGGTAGCGACTGTGATTACGAACGCAGAAGATACCTCAGACGAATGCAATGACAAAGTGGCAATTATGAATTATGCACAATAATAATACAAAATACTATCTGCAAGTGATTCTGCTTATCGTATTGGCATTTACTGTGACAGTAAGTGCCAATGCGCAGAATCCATCTGCCAAAAGGAATGAAGCAATGGGGATGGAGCGGGATACCGTCCGTCAGTTGCACGAGGTTATAATATCCACTAAACAACCTGCCCGTACCATAGCAACATCCCAGAAGTTGAGCGGTGTCGATCTTCAGGCACTCAGCACAACATCGGTTGCAGATGCCCTGAAGTATTTTGCTGGTGTGCAGATAAAAGACTATGGAGGACTAGGCGGACTCAAGACAATTAATGTACGTTCGTTAGGTGCACAGCATGTGGGTATATACGTTGACGGCATCCGCATCACCAATGCACAGAACGGAACAGTTGATTTGGGCAAATTCTCACTTTCTTCGATGGAATCCGTTTCGCTCTATAATGCCAACAAACTGGACAATTGCCAGTCGGCCAGCGAATATGCATCGGGTGCTACGGTTTATCTGCAGACACGCCGTCCAAAGAACGATTCGTTATCCGTACAGTTGCGTAATGCATCGTTCCATACATGGATGGCTAAACTGAACGGACAGTTCAACTGGCACGGATGGCAAGGATTCTTAGATGGCGAGTATTGTAACTCGCGTGGCGACTACCCTTTCCGCTACAAATCAGAATACGAAGATACTGTGGGACGACGGGTCAACAGCGACATACGCTACGGACGCATAGAGGCTGCTCTGTTCAAGGGCGGCTTCTCTTCGCATATCTATTATTACGATTCGGAACGAGGCTGCCCAGGCGGTATCGTACGCCGACTGAGCGACAAATATACGAACGTGGGACGCGAATGGGACCGTGACTTTTTTGTGCAGGCCAGCTATCAGGAGAAGTTCCACAGAAAAATACTATTTAAGGCTAACACAAAATATACAAACGAGTATCTACGCTATTGCACCAATTACCCTGAGAACCAAAACACAGCACGTGTGGATAACCACTACCGCCAACAGGATATGTATGGTGCCCTCTGCCTTGCTTACCTGCCTTGGAAGTGGCTTTCTCTCTCTACCAGCTACGACATTCGCTACAGTATTCTACGTGCCGACCTGAAACGGTTCGATGACGTGAAACGTGTAGATCAGAAGCAGGTACTGGCCGCACAGATGAACTATCGCGGCATTCAGGCAGCAGCATCGTTGTTGCATCAACGGTATAATGACTTCACCTTTGCACATGTAGGTGCTGCCGACCCGTTGGATCGTTGGACGCCTGCTGTCTCTCTTGCCTATACCTTATATAATAATATAACACTACGCGGATGGTACAAGGAAATCTTCCGTGCCCCAACGCTCAACGACCTCTACTATACGCAGGTGGGAAACCGCAACCTGAAACCTGAATACACCAAACAATGGAATCTGGGCGTGGAATACCATCTTGATAATTCAAAATTCAAAATTCAAAATTCAAAATTGGCATTAGACATTCAGTGTGATGTTTATCAGAACAAGATTGAGAACCGCATTGTCTGTCTGCCACTGAAAGGGACCTATACATGGTCTATGATGAACTATGGCTATACTTTCTGCAGGGGACTGAATGCTACCGTCAAGGGACATTATAAAAGAGGCGACTGGAACTGCTCGCTGATTACCTCGCTCACATGGCAGCATGATGTGGACCGTACTGATCCTGAAGATGAGGACATGTACGACAAGCCCATCTGTTACTCACCCACCCTTTCTACAGGTATTACAGCCATCTTAGGGTGGAGAACCCTGCAGTTCACCACTTCCTACCTCTACGTAGGAGAACGTATGTGGAGTAAAGCCGACCCCGAGGATATCCTGGCCCCATACCATAATGTGGATATGAAGCTATCCTATACGCATAACATCCGCAAGGTATCCATGGGGCTCTGTCTGGAGGTATGCGATGTGCTGGATATTCAATATGAACACATTCCTCGTTACCCCATGCCTGGCAGGAATTATAAACTGACACTATCATTAGGAATATAAAAGCCCCCTCCGGCTCCCCCTTTGAGGGGAGTGAATAAAGAGTGAACAAATATGAAAAAGAAAATATTTATACTATTAAATCTTATTGTTGCAAGCATTCAGGCGCAGGAGCGGATTATACTGCTGAATGAAGGACTATGGCAGGCTGACAACGGGAGGGTTACCTACTTTGAGGACGGGAAGGTGGTGAGCAACCAGTGGTTCCGTGATGTAAACGGTTCCAAGTTGGGTGACACGCCCAATGATATCATTCAGGTGAATGAGGACCTGATAGCCATTGCTATCAATTGGTCAAACGTTGTCCAGTTTATCACGCCCGACGGCAAGGCTGTGGCAGCCACAGAGGATGTTCCCAATAACCGTAAACTCTGTACTGATGGCAAGTACGTCTATGTAACCAGCTACGGACATGAATGCGAGACGGTAAACGGCACTCAGTACTTCGAGAAAGGCTTTGTAGCAAAAATAGACATTAGCAATTTCAAAGTCATCGCCACCTGCGAGGTAGGTTACGAGCCTGAAGGAATCGCGCTCTACGACGGCCGCCTCTTTGTGGCTAACACAGGCGGGTATGCCGGGCAAGAGGACCACGAGTATGAGACTACTGTGAGCATCATCAACGCCAATTCCATGACGATAGAAAGGGTAATAGATACTCAGGTACCTAACCTATACGGAAAAATGTCACAGAGCGGACAGTATCTGTGCATCAACTCGCCCGGCGACTATTACGAGACACCTGCCTGCGGTATCATCTTCGACTGCAAGAAAGCGCTTAGCGGTGAAGGCTGTTATGTCGTTTTCGATTACCCCGTCACCTATAACTGCACCACCCTCGATGGCAAATTCCTAGCCATAGGTTCCAGCTTCTCTTATCTGTATGGCGAATATGAGTTCTCTTATCTTACCATCGATCCGCAGCTTATTATAGAGAGTCAAGGGGAACAAGGATTAGAGCAGACGTTGCCTGGAACATTAGGGAATGACTTTGCCGACATGGGTCAACCCTACGGAATATACGTGAATCCTTATAGTGGATACATCTATGGTACAGACGCTGGTTCGTTCGAAGGTGCTGGCTATCTTTACCAGTGGTCACCAGAGGGAGAGTATTTAGGTAAGCACAAGGTTTATATAAACCCTGGCCACTTTCTGGCGCTGCCAACTGACGAACACGTTGATGGCATTCCAACTATCGAGGCTTTATCGTTGAGCAAAGATCATTATATCTATAATCTACAAGGTTGCTTAATAAATTCACAGTTAAAGGATAACACCCTATACATAAAGGATAGAAAAAAAATAATATATGTAAAGTAATGTTTAACATGATTATTAACAAAAACATGAGAAAGTTTCTACTAAGTATCGCGACGTTGACACTGTTCGCAGCGAGCAATGTCTTTGCCACCCAGGTAGAGGTGACAATGAACGCTAAGAGTAAGCTTATCAAGTCGTTGGTCAACATAACGACCAGCGAAAGTGTGAATGTGGGCAATCCTACAAGCAACAAATACACCTTCGATGCGCCTGACGGCTCTTATCTACTGACAGCAACTGCCGCCGATGGTGAAACTGTAAGCGGAACCATCCAGTTGGACATAGATGCCGACCATACCGCCTTTTCAATTTACTCTCCTGAGATTACAGTAAAGAACACCGGTTGGGTCTATGGTAGCGACTATACTTTCGACTTGAAAGTTACTACAAAGGAAGGCCAAACCGTTAACACCACAATGGGAGAATACACTACTGGCAAGAAGATGTTCATGGTATTCAGCGGTAACACTTACTACCTTGACATCATTCCATCGGCAGCCCGCCAGACAGAAGGTTATCTCACAGCTTCCTACACAGGCACAGTTACCTTCAATTCCTCCATTAGTGCCGAAGCCCCTGTTAGTGTAATGTACAGCATTACCGTTCCATCCGGTGCTAACCTCTTCTTAGGAACTAAGACTGCACATTTTGTAAAGTTCAAGGAGGTTGTTCCTGAAAGCATTACCAATGGTGGTACAGTTTACACATTCAAACTTGCCGATAAGCAGGTCTATAACTATCGTGTCAGTCAGGAAGGTAAGTACACACAGGCAGGTCTCTTCACAATGAGTGCCGACGAGACAAAGCGCCCTGAACTCGTTTTCACTGATGCCGACATGACAGCAAAAGATCCGAAGTTCATCGACCATGACGTAAACTCTAACAGCAAGTACAATGTGGGCGACCTTTTCCTGAACATCAATCCTGCAGGACATTTGCAATTGGCTAACGTGGGCGACACATACGACATCCTGCCCATGCGTACATGGCAGCTTATTGAGAGCATCACAAACAACTACTTCATAGAACCTGACTATCACTTCACCGTTGTTAACCTGAACGGACAAGAGGACAACTCCGTAGTGAAGGTTGAAAACGAGCTGCTGACTGCAGTAGGTACAGGTACAGCCATCGTATTGGTTACCTACGATGCCATCCACCTTAACCAGTATAGCAGTGCCACAAAGAAAGACTTTGTGGGCGGTGCCGACTGGGGTGCTATCTGGCCCGAGAACACAGGAGCATTTGTTGTTACCGTTGGTGAGGTTGCTACAGGTATAACACCTAACATTATTATTAACAAAGACTATCTGACCAAAGTTAATGGTGTTGACACCAAGATGGCAATGGAGAATGTTGATGCAGAGTTCGATGTGCTTTACTATCTTGATACAGAAGACGGCTTCGACTATACCTTCACACCTGAGGGAGTGAGCAGCGTCACACTGGCTCGTCCTGTTGTCGGCACCAATGCTGCCTCATACACAGGTTTCTCTACCGAGGGTGTTACTGCTAATGGCGACGGCAGCTATACCCTTCACCTTACTCAGGGACGTAACATTGTTTGTCTGACTGGTGCCGATGGCAAGAGCGTTTATCAAGTAATGACAGCTAAGCCATGTCATCGCGACATCATGGTAGGTGGTGAGGTCGTAACCAATGTGAAACCTGGTGATGCTGTTACCGTTCAGTACTCTGGCCTCTATCATCCTGCTAACAAGTTGGCTGGTATCCACAACTTTAACGCATTCCTTTCATACAAGAAAGCATCTGAAGGCATTAGCGTAAAGAACGGAAAAGGCAACCAGTACACAATGGCTGCTACACCTACCGCTCAGGCTGTCACTTTCACTGTTCCTGAAGATTGGGCGACTGCTACAATAGAACTTTCTGACGGTGTGATGGGTATTGGCGGTTTTGGAGACCCAGTAGGTAACCATCGTGCCACATCGAAGGAGACGGGTCGTGCTCCCAATTTCACAGCTATCTCTCAGAGTGCTGTATTTGGTCGTGTTCCTGCTATTGAAATCCCCGTTGACCTGCCCCTTAACATTGCTACCTTTGAGGACGTAACAGACATCACAGCACCTGTGGATGACCATATCAGCGTGGGTACAGAGGATGATGATGACCGCGAGTTCTTCACCAGCGGCGACTTTGCCTTCCACAGCGGATGTATGCATGACTATGATTACTGGTACTGGTTTGGTTATGCCAGTCGTAAGGATACAAAATTCGCTTCTCTCGACGACCAGTGGAACAACGTCATGGGCGGCGGTTATGACGGTTCAGACACCTACGGTGTTGCTTTTGCAGCCCCCTTCAACGGCCCCTGCATTGTAGAACTGCTTACCCAGCCCGCCGTCGTGCCCGGCTTCTACATTACCAATAGCAGCTACGCCTACGACTCCATGAATAACGGTGATGGCTTTGCCAAGAAGTTTGACAAGGGCGACTGGTTCAAGGTAACCATCACAGGATATGATGCCGAGGACAACGTAACAGGCACCAGGGACTACTATCTGGCCGACCTTCGTGACGAAGCCACAGCCTACATCCTCAACGACTGGCGCTATGTTGATCTCAGCAAATTAGGCAAGGTAGCCAAGATACAATTCGACCTCTACAGTTCAGACAACAGCGCCTACGGCATGAACACCCCAGGCTACTTCTGCTTCGACAACTTCGGAGCCGAAGGCACAGAGGTTCTTCCCCAGAACAACGTAGTCTTCCTCTCATCGGCAGGTTATGCCACCTACGTTCCCGAGAAGGATGTTGACTTTACAGAATCAAAGGTTCAGGCATTCGCTGTAACCAAGTCAGAAAGAGATGGTTATGTACACCTCACACCTGCATCAGAAGTACCTGCGGGCGAGGAGGTTCTGGTAAAGGCCGATAAGGGTGCCTACGTATTGAATGCAGCTGCATCAGCCCCCGCAACGTTGGAGGGTAACCTCCTCGTGGCAGCCGAAACAGATGTCATTGCCGACGGCAGCCAGTACATCCTCGTTAAGGAAGAGAACAAGAAGGCAGGCTTCTACAAGGCCACTATCGGATCAACTATTGCTGCTGGCAAGGGCTATCTGCAACTCGGCAACTTCAATGTCAAGGCCTTCTATTTCGAAGGCGATGGCGAGACCTCAATAAATGAAGAGTTAAGAGTGAAGAATGAAGAATCTGCTGCCGCTATGTATAATCTCGCTGGCCAGCGCATCAGTAAGATGCAGAAAGGCGTTAATATCGTTAGCGGTAAGAAAATCATGCGTTAGGACCCTCCCCGGCCCTCCCTTGTAGGGAGGGCGATGGGATAGCCTTACCTCAACTATAAAGACAAAAGTAATAATAACAATTAGAAGAATGACCCTATAAGCCCCCTAATCTACAAAAACCCTCCCTACAAGGGAGGGGAAGGGGTGGGTCCGTCCGATATGAAGAATTATTTTAAACCAGCAATGAAGATTGAAGAGGCTCAGGTTGTCAGCATGCTGGCAGAGAGCCTGCCAATAATGGACACCACAGTAGATGGAAGCCAGGCCCTGACAAAGGAAAACACCTGGGACATCTGGTCCGAAGAATAAGATTCTGCATAGGAAGTTCCTACCCTCTCTTTGAGGGAGTTTATATAAGGCCGTCATCAGTTAAATTGATGTACGGCCTTATTTTGCTCCTAATTGTATAGCCATCATGGTCAGGTCATCGCTCTTCTCCGCATTGCCCACAAAAAGGTGAAGAGCCTTTGTCTCGAGGGCGATAATTGTTTTAGGGTCACACGTATCACCCATATTCTGTGCCTTCAGTAATGCCTGCCGGGCAATACGTGTCATACGCAGCTTGCCGAACTGAGCGCGATTCTTGTTCTCAGCCTCTGTCAAGCCGTCGGTATAGAGGAATATTGTGGTTTTAGGATATATCATTGCCTCCTGGCTCTCATACTTCCATTTCGGCATGACACCCAATGGAATGTTGTTATTGGTAGGAAGCAGCCCCACGCCCTTGCCGATAAGCAAGGGATCTTCATGTCCGGCATTACAGAATCTGAGCAATCCTGTATTCAGATTCAGCACACCCAGGAAAAGTGTGACGAACATGCCAGAATCATTCATATCAGAGATTGCCTCGTTAATCATGCAGACGATTTTCCCCGGTTCGTTCTCCTGTGCTGTCACTGAGCGGAACAGGCTTCTCGTTACAGCCATCACCAGCGAGGCTGGCACACCCTTGCCTGATACGTCGCCTATACAGAAGAAGAGTTTCTCGTCGCGTATATGGAAGTCGTACAAGTCTCCGCCCACCTCCTTGGCAGGTACCAGCGAGGCAAAGATGTCGACATCGTCCCGTTCGGGATATGGAGGGAATGTCTTAGGCAACATATTCTCCTGTATGGCTCGTGCTATACGCAGTTCGCTGCCTATGCGTTCTTTCTCGGCATCGGCCTTCTGCAGGGAACGGGCGCTACGAGCCGTACGATATATGATATAACCTAAGAGTGCCATACCTGCCAGCATCAGTATGGACAGGTATATAAGCACCTCGTGCAAGCCTGCATAGATTTCCTTATTGGAGCAGACGACAGACATAGACCACCCCGTTTCTCCGTCAACAGGGGCATAGAAGACACTGATTTTATCACCATGAACATCTATAATATCGCAATGTCCGCTCTTGCCAGCCATCTGTTGTCGGTTGATGTAGCGGGTAATGGTGTCAGAGGAAGATTCTGTTATCTCCTGTATGGTGGTTCGCAGGATAAGGCTCTCATCCGGGCAAACCATAACTGTTCCTGTTCGTGAGATAACAACGTTATAGCTGGAGGGGAAGATATGGTGCGAGTTGATGACGCTCGAAAGCCAACCCAGTGATACATCAGCACCCAACAAGGCGACAATCTTCCCATTGCTGTCACGTACGGGTGTGGTATAGGTGCAGAGCATCATCTTAGCGCCAGTATCATCGTAATAGGGTTCGCTCCAACGACCCTTACCTGCCTTCATGCCGTTCAGATAGAACTCAGCCTCCAGGTAGTTATGGTCGGCACTGCCTATCTGCGCCTCCTCGATGGTTCCATCAGCTCGTTCAGCTACGTAGGGTTCAAACCAATGGCCTATCTGTGGGTAGTAATCCTCCGTAAACAACAGTCCAGCCCCCACAATGGTTTTGTTCTGAACCACCATCCTACGCAGAACAGTATAGAACGAGTCGGGTTGCTCCAGTGAATGTTCTATTGCCCATACGGTATTGTTGATGGTTGTCTCTACAGCCACCATCACCTTCTGAATCTCCAGATTCTTTACCCGCAGTTCGCTTTCGGCCCTGTGCTGCACATCCTCCTGTATTCCCTTACGGGCAAAGAAAAACAGTGTGCCGGAAATGAGTTCCAGCAATACCGCAACCGTCACAATAATTGCTACGCTCGACCTGAAACGCAACGTATTGGGCCATATTCTCTGCAGTATTTTCATGGTCAGGTTACTGTTTACGGATTGCTGGGAAACGAGAATTAATTCTTATCTCCTAATTATGAATTATATGAGGAAAGTGTTTTGCACACCCTCATGATACGTTCGTACTGTTTGGTTACCCGTTCGTCGAACATTGCCTTACATTCCTCTATGAGGGGCTCAGGGAAAGAGTCGGACAAAGAGAGCCAACTGAAGTTTCTGATATACGACACGACTTGTATCTGTTCCTTGCGCTGTGCTACAACTTCTGCAGGCAGTCCGGCAAAGTAATATTCCATGGCCTTGTTCCAGATTTCCGCCCCCATTTCCCGTGGAATACCTATCGTTGCCTCATAGTCGCCAATAAAGCCAACCATAGCCGAATAGGCATGACCCAGATCCAGCAGGGGGTGTCCGTAAGCCACCTCTCCCATGTCTATAAGCATCGGTTCGCCGTCCTGCATCATCACATTCTTTGTCTGAAGATCCAGATGTAGCAGACGATTGCAGGGAGGGATACTGTCAAGGATGCTCAGCAGCATGTCTATGTTCTCCTGAGGGAAGTAGCGGCGTATGTGCAGAATCTGGTTTCTCTCCCTGTCGAGAGCCGATGGCAGGTTGCCGCTAACAGGTACCTCTATCTGATGCAGTTGTTGGAAAAGTTCTGCATACTTCCTTGCGCATTCGTCTAGTTGGTCAGGATTTTTCTTTAAATAGGTACTTAGCGTCTGAGCCTTCAGTAGCTCATATACCAGTCCATAACATTCGCCTCCCACCTCAGGCGATGGCGTAACCTTAACAATATCGAAGGAGATAGCCGTAGGCATACCCAGCACGAAGGCTTCCTTTGACATGGTAATCTCCCCCTTCACCTCCTCAATGGTTGTACCTTCTCTGAACACCTTAATAATCGTGTCGCCATCCAGTCGATACACCTTCCCCACTCCGCCAACACCTATCAGCTTACAGCCCTCGACACTCAGTCGCCGCATGGCACGCTCCACGGTCATTATCTTTGTAAAACCTGTGGTTTCGAGGATACCATAAACCTGTGGGGTCACATGCACCACGCGGAATGCCTTGAAACGCTTGGCCAGAGCAAGGAGGATGCGCAGACCCGAACTGGAGATATACTCTAGTTCTTCAGCATCGCAAACCACTTGGTCTATGTTTACCATTTTATCCAGCTCGCTGTTTATCAAGGCACTGGTTTCTGCCGACGTGGCTGTGTCTAATCTTCCTGCCAGGATGATAGTCACTTCGTTATTGTCAGTTTTGATAATAGTCTTCATAATTGTTATAAGGGAAAGTTAAGATTCTTAGATAGGGTTAAGACATTACGGCCCTCTATGCGCTTGTATTCCATGTTGTCCATGTACTTACGTATCAGATAGATGCCTAAACCGCCTATTGAGCGTTGTTTCACAGAGAGCGATACATCTGCTTCCTTGGCTTTCGTGGGGTCGAAGGGGATGCCGCTGTCGCTAATCTCGAAGAACAGTTTGCCTGCCGAGGCGTAGGCCTTAACATGAATTTTCCCTTCCCACTCCAGGGGATAGGCATAATTCATCACATTAACCACAGCCTCCTCTATGGCCAGTTCCACGTTCGTGGCCGTATCATCGTCAAGATGAACAGTTGCGCAGACATCGCTGACAAAGACATTCAGTTGTTTCACCTCCTGAATATCATTGTTCAGCACAATGCTGCATGGAAGGTATATGGTTTGTTTCATCTCTTAGTTTATATACGGCTTTCTGCTACAAAGATATGGAAATCCTTTAATTAAAACCCCATGGAGACTTTTTTTTTGTGAAAAACAGTAAAAATTTCTGATTATAATACCTGCAGGCCCCTGTTCATGATACCATACTTCTCCATCAGATGACCCACTTGTAAGAAGGGAAAAACAAAAGACCGAGCGAAATGCCCGGTCTTTGTTGTTTAAGAATGTTATAAATCACCACTCTTCTTCCCAAATGTTTTTTTCACGAATACGGGCTTCGCCAGCACCGCCAGTTATGACCTCGTCAAAATTCACATTCGACTCAATCGACATAACACTTGCTTGCATCAGCGCACTCTGCATCTGCAACTTTACCACAGTGATTGTGGGATGAATATATGTTTTCTTCATATTCTTATGGACTTTTAGTATAGAACTTTCTTTCCGTTCACGATGTAAGTTCCCTTCTTCAAACCATTAACCTTTGAAGATTGAACATTAACCTTTCTGCCACTGAGGTCGTAAACAGATTCTTCACTCTTCACTCTTAACTCTCCATTTATAGAAGTGGCATCATCCTCGCCGAATGCCAACTTGAAGCTCTTAACACTATAGCTTGGCACATTCAGATCGAAGTATGCACGGAAGGCACCAATGCGAGCACCATCCAGAGGATAGTACAACTTGTTGCCTGTTCCCAGGAAGATAATACTCTTGTCTGTGTTGTCGAACAACTGACTGCTGTATGTACCCTTGAACTCAAAGTCTGTGCAAGTGAAGCTACGATCGGTATTGTCGATGGTGACATCCGTAAACACAGGGTTCACGATGTTTTCATCACCATTGTTGGCCCACTTAATAATATAAGGTGTACCAGCAACCAGTTCATCGATAGCAGCCTCGGCAGTGAAGTTAAGTGTCAACACACCGTCCGTAAGGTTGGCATTGTCCAGAGCGCGAACATCAGCTCCAGCCAAAGGACTCTCGGCAAGTGTGACATTGAAGGGCAGGCAGATGGTGTTCCACTCGCCATCCTTATAAAGAGTACGGCCGCTGAGTGTAACATCAGAAACAATGCCATTGTTGGCTTCAATCTTGGCTATATTCTTCTCGTCGTCTGCAAGCTCGCTATCATTATCGGCAAGAACCACCTTATTATCCTCATACCAGAACGTGGTCTTGGGCAAGAAGTTTCTCTGATTTGCATTTATTTGGTCAAAGTTACTATCGTAACCATGAATGCTTGCACCAGTTACATTCTCGCCATAGAAATTGGCACTCTTATAATTTCCCCTTTCATACTCGTAGCAGCCAATGAGCAGGTTGCCACCCTTATACAGGTAGGGAGTGCTGAAGAAGATATTCATAACATCCTTTGTGCCATCAAGTTCACCTTCATACACAATAGTTGCATCATCGGTGCCGCTAAAGACGGGACTACTGCCAAAAGCAGTAAAGTCAACCTCCTTCATGAATACGCGGAAACGTGCTTTGCCCCAACTTGCTTCAGCTTTCGTCTTGAGATAGAACTTCATGTTCCTGATTACTTTGCCATTCATGGCAGCCAACTCATCGGCAGGCATGACAAACTCACACTTGTTAAAATCTTCTGCATAATATCCATATACGGGAATAAATTGGTTATTGTCTGATTTATCATGAACTGTCAATGCCATAACATCAAGGATGGTAAAGGGAACAACATTCTGACCAGTATAGTTACCCTGGCCTGTCAGAGTGATTGTGTAATCACCAGGAAGCTGGCAGCCTTCGCCATATGAGAGCAAGTAGTCTGTACCCTCAGATAAGGTAGCATTATTGGTGGCAGGGCATTTAACTGTAGGAACAGGATGTTGTACATCTCCCGTCTGGGTATAGCGAGCCTCTACACCACTAATGGCCAGAGCGTTCTCGCCACCGATATCAAACGGTTTGATATTGAACTCCAAGCTTGTTGTACCGTTAAAACGACCGACACCTGTAACAGTTATAGTCTTCTGGCCTACGTTTGTACAATCCGTATCGTAACTGATGGTATAGTTAACGTTCTCTACAAGTGTCTCGTTGTCTATCGTAACAACAGGCAGAGGATGATGTTCCTTACCATTATAAGTAAGGTCATCAATAGACATGACGGTTGCTGTGGCAATATCTGTCTGCTCATCAACACATTTGGCGCTTATAATCACATCCTGACTGAAATCGGTCAGTGTGTGTGAACCTTGTATATAGGCAGGATTGCTAATATTACCACTGCTTACAGCGTAACGCTCAAAGTATTTGCCGTCTGGGAGTTCGTATGCGAGCGTAACATCGGTTCCACTCTTATAATAGTTCTCTCCGTTCCAGATGTATGCAGGATTCTCGGGGTAAGTAATGGTAACGCCTTCACCAGCGGTAATCTTTACAATCACCTCGGCGTTCTTGCAGTCTGTACCTTCGGAATTATCTTCACTACCCGCACCACCGGTGGTACCCGCAGTGTGATAATTATTGGTCAACGTTCTACCAGTATAGCCACCCATAATAGAACCTACATAAGACGTTCCTTCAACAACACCTGCATTAAAACAATTGCTGACATCAAAATTATCACTAATATATCCTACGATTCCACCATGAAATACACCTTCTCCTGTAACATCAGCAATGTTGATGCAATTTTCTACGGTACCACCACCACACCAATATTTGCAGCATTCTCCTACAATACCGCCATGGCGATTAGCATTGGAATCGTCAGATAAGTCGTTGCCTACTCTGATTACTCCACTTACCTTGCAATTAGTTACCCTGCCACCATAATCATACATTATTCCTACGATTCCACCAGTGCATTTGCCTCCGGTGATATCACAATTCTCAAGAACGACGTTGGTAATTTCGCCATAGTAACTATTTTGCCAACCACCATAAAATGCGCCGAACAATCCCTGATTTGCGGAGTTAGGCTTATTGATGACAAGGTTGCTGATGACATTGTTATCACCATTGTATGAACCTCTGAACCAATGGTTTATATCAGTACCAATAGGCGTATGCTCTGTGGTAAGAGTGATGGGAGCAGTCTGCTTATAGTAGCCATCCAAACGTTTTCCTGAGTTGACGATTCCTGCCAATGCCTTCAAGTCAGCCTCAGTTGCAATCAGATAGGGGTTGTCCTTGCGGT
>ODAJ012177336.1_pt1 | contig 58622 bp, 95 predicted proteins | sample 1539241 | NCBI WGS metagenome assembly ODAJ01 (sample SAMN02144231, study PRJEB22623) | gut metagenome | biome: sheep rumen | host: Ovis aries | place: New Zealand | reverse complement strand
AGATGGATGGCAGGTGCAAATCAGTTGAGGCTGTTCCCGGAGTGCGTCACGGAATATGGGGCAATGACCGTATCGACAAGCCGGGATGGATGCGCTTCTGGCAGGCGGTTAAGGCAGAGATGGAGAGGAGACGGCTATGAAGGATGGACGTAAATGCAGAAATTGCCCCTATGCGGTATACAGGCGATGGTGTCCGATTACAAGCGAGTGCGCCTTTGGAGGGCAGATAACAAACAGTAAAGACAAGTTGTATGGTTACAGGCCTGAATGGTGCGAGTATGATATATCATCGAGGCTGAGACGTGCAAAATGCTGGATGTATGCGAAGTGGTTTAATATCGCTTACAAAGTGGAAAATTGGTACAAAAGTAAGAGGGATGGAAACGATGGATGATTTAATCATCAGACAGGCGACATTGAATTCAGTGGATACATGGGACAAATTCGGATGCGCTCCCGACGGAAAACTGGTTAGGTATGACGATAATAATCACTATGTGCCGTATGTACACTATGACGATATAGTACACGCCATTAAGCATCTGCCCTCCGTACAGCCAGATTTAACTCATATTATATTTGAGACATTAGCTGAGTGCGGAATATACGGCGAAGAAGCAACAATAAAACTTATTGGAACGTTAAAACGGCTTGGGAGGAATGATTTACTGCCACCGTGTGTGAGGTAAGCGTAGATGAAAATTATACAAGAGGGTAAAAATTTAAATGGTATGTACTCAAAGGTTAGGTTTAGTTGTCCTGTTTGCAATAGCAGACTTGAAGAGTGGAAGAAAGAGTTACAGCCCGTTATGCTTTTTAATGAATTACATTTTGGATTTACATGTCCCGTTTGCAAAGGAAAAGTTGCTGTAAAAGAAAGTGATTTGGAAAGCGTTCGTGGGTAATTAGTTGTTGGAGGTAATGGAAGTATGGATGATTTAATCAGCAGACAGACGGCGATTGATGCGCTGTGGAAATCACTATTTGAATATGAGGACAAGACAGAAAAGCAGTTTATCGAGTCGGATGAATTGGACGTTGTTGACTGGATAGGACATCGCATATTCGCCCAGAACATGAACGATATTGACCGACAGACTATTCTTACACTGCCGTCCGCAGAACTGGAGTACAAACTTGACGAGTGGTGCGAGGATTGCAAGGAGTATGACCACGAAAAGCACTGTTGTCCGAGGTTCAATCGAGTGATCAGGACGGCATTATCCGAAGCAGAGTCAGAGCAGAAGACAGGAAAGTGGCTCAAGGTAAGCCCGGCAGGAATCTATGAGTGTTCTGAGTGTGGTCGGGCGGTTATGACCGGCGATATTGAGGCTTATAAGTTTTGTCACGGATGCGGTGTAAGAATGGAGGCTTAATAGATGAGAAAGAAAGCTTTACTTTTGCTTGTCATTGCAATTATAGGGATGAGCGGCTGTTCGCAAAATATTAGAAGAGCAACAGTAGATGTATCGTCAGGGGTTAAGCCTAATGTGATGATAACGAGCGATGTCTCAAACGGAGTCTATTATTATTTAATCGACCGAAACACAGGGGTGGTATATCTTGGTTATGACGGTATTAACAGGTGTGGAATCTCAGTGATGCTTAATCGTGATGGCAGTCCTGTCACGGCGGAACAGCTTGAAATTGAGTATTAAGGAGGTTTGCGATGTTTAACACGGAGCGAAATGAAAAGGAAATCAAAGTCAGCAAGCAGCTTGTCTTTTGCCTTGACCTGCTTAACAGGATGGTAAACGATTTTACGGACAACACTGTTGAACAGGATAAAGACCAGTGGGATGACTACCAGGTGATCCGTAACCACACCAGATTTGAGCAGGACACAATCAGGCTCAGACGGGAACTGCTGAAGCTGGAGAAAATGTTTAAGGAGGGATGATGAAGCTTAGGGATATTGCAGACATGGAAGACTATCTCGAAAACAGATGTTATTGTCCCCACGAAATATATGATATGTCTGGATTTTTCTTCGAACACTTCTACCCTGATATGGATTGCACGTTGATTGGCAGTTGCGTTCGAGGAGCGATACATGGATCGTTCGTTGTTGTTGGAAATCAGATTATCTATATTGAGATCAGCGACAACAAAGTAGACAGTTGCATCAGAATAGATGCCACAGAAAATAACAAACACGTCATACTGGACTTCATGGCTGGGAAAACTGACAAAATGACGTTTGATGAGTTTGAGGAAGGTGCTACAGAGAAAGCTGTTAAGGATGTTTTGAAATACGCAGATGCAATTATGGAGGGATGATGGCAGAGTATATTGACAGAGACAAAGCAATCGAGACGATACAAGAAACAGTGGAACCGTATGTAATTGTAGACCCGGAAACCACCTGCATTGTTGGGGCAGGAGTCAAGGAAGCCGATGTGATCAAGGTCTTGAACGGATTAACTGCTGCCGATGTACAGGAAGTGAGGTATGGGGAGTGGCTGGAAGACGAGCACAAAGCTGAATACTGTTCAAAATGCGGAAAGCATCCGTATAACGATGGAGAGTATTATATTGCTGGATGGTGGTCAGAGTTCTGCCCGCACTGTGGAGTGAAGATGAAGGGGTGACGGATGGAAGAAAAAAAACTTATTGCCTGCATCAGCATCGCAGAATATCAGGCGAGATATATTTCCGAGAACATCGACTATATTAACAATGAGCTGTTTGAGCAGATTTACGCTGAGCTTGATAAACGATTGAAGAATGGCGAAATTGCCATTAAAGTCGAAGATTATGAAATTCAAGAGCTCCCGGACCTTATGATGACCGAAGTAAGACAAGAAGCGACGCTTACCGAAATTGTAAGATGCAAAGACTGCAAATATGTGTGCCACGATGACAGCTACAAGACGTGGTGGTGCGGTATTTTCAGATGCCAGACAGCGCAGTTTGGCTTTTGTCACCTCGGAAAAAAGGAGGAGGGACGATGGAAGAGCTGAAGAGATGTCCGTTTTGCGGAGGAAAGGCCGAATCGTTCTATGTAGATGGAGATTACGGCTACACTGAAGGTCATGCGGTTGTTCGCTGCTCGTCATGTAAGATTTAAGCGAAGAGTTATAACTACAATGAGAAAATCGCAATGAAGGCGGCGGCGTTAATGTGGAACAGGAGGGAGAATGATGCTGTGTAAAGATTGCGGATATGGTGGATGTAGCTTCGGTGGCAATAACCTTTGGATTGTCGAGTGCGATAAGTACAAGGTCACTTGCGACACGACTCATCCGAAGACACGCCAGTGCATTGAGGACGATTGCGATGTACTGTGGAGGGCGGCAAAAGAAAAGGGGAGCAGATACGATGCCGAATAAAGCAGCGGTTATATACAACATCTATGGTGCAGGACAGAGGATGTTGGAGGTGATTCTGAAAAAGAACATTGAGATTACGGAGCTGGCACATGTCACTGGTTTGAGTCGCACAACAATCTATTGTTTCTTGTATAACGGGACGGATATCAGTTCTGCAAGGCTTGCAAAACTGTGTGCTGCAGTGGGTGTTTCTACGGACTATATACTGGGCTTGAAAAGAGAGGAGGCGGTTTAAATGAAGGATGCTGTGTTATTGGTACTGGATCAACTCATCGAGCATTATGTTGAGGACTTCCCCTATGATAAGGCAAAGATGAATCATGTCAGGGATTACATCGAAAATCTGATTATCGGTTCTGGCTGTGATGAAAAACTGGTTAAGATCAACACTCATGGCAACGAACTGCCTGAGTCGCATGGTGAGTGGGTAGACCTTGCGACAAGCGAAGATGTTTACATGGCTGCCGGGTCCTACAAAATTATTCCGCTTGGAGTCTCGATGCAGTTACCTGACGGTTACTACGCAAAGGTCGTTCCGAGATCCAGTACCGCAAAGAAGTGGGGGATCATCATGGCGAACTCCGTGGGGATCATTGAGAACGATTACTGTGGAGATGATGATATCTGGGGATTCCCGGCCTACGCTATCTTCGAAACGCATATCCCGAAGGGAACACGCATCTGCCAGTTCTGCATCGTTCCTCAGGAGCAGGTAATCCGGTTTGAGCAGGTGGAAAGTTTAAACAACGAATCCAGGGGCGGCTTCGGCAGCACAGGAGATTAATGGAGGGTCATTATGGTATTCATGGCATTTTGTGGTGGAGTGGTTTTAGGGACGATATTCGGCATAATCCTCGCAGGATTGATTGCGACAGGAGATGACGAGAATGGCTAAAGCGTTTGTTTTGAACAACAGCCAACAAGTCTATTCATGGCTGAAGAGCAGGTACGGCATTCCTCAGTCCATGATCAACAAGATGAAGATGGCTCTTGCGCAGGATGCACTGGCTAAAGGTCAGGGGTTAGGCTACGACAGGATCTACGGCATGGTTGCCCTGGCACTCTGGAGGGCATGGCAGTGTGATGACGAGAAGATCATGGAAATCATGAAGGCCATCGATGCTATCGCTACGGAGATTGAGACCGGGAAAACCAGCTGGTCTGCGCTGATGGAAGAACTCGCAAACAACACAGGGGTCATCATCAGATCAGACAGAGATGGAGCGGTTGGTGACTATCATGCGGAGGATGAGGTCGATGCAAACTGAAGGAGGGTGAGCAGTATGAATTTGTTGTTTTTCTTGGTTGGCACTGTGTTCGGGATAGTATCAACACTTATTGTCTTTGCGATTGCTCTGATCGACTCCGTAAACAAGCGGAAGGACAAGTGGGGAGATGAGAAAAACAATGCAGAAGAGGATGACGGAAAGTGAGGAATGGATACCTGATGAGTTGAAATTCGGGGCAATTCCCACGATTGATGTGTACAGGAAATCAGACATGAGGCTTGTCCTGTGTGGCGTATCAGCGGAGAGGGCAGCGGCATACACTGAGGTTTCGGTTGGCTTTGTGTGGTCGGCAGTGAAGGCAAGGTACAAGGTAGCTACGGAGTCTGGATTCGTGTTTTATTATAACCCGGACAGCATTGTTTACCAAACACGATGCACCGAGATTGGCCTCAACGAACAGGAGAAACCGCCCAGATACGTTTTTAACCGCAGATTCTTCATGATGAGACTCAGGGAGTGTGGGTGGTTATTCATCACGGATTTTTTGAAATATGCCGGGATTCCCATTACTACCTACAAAAAACGGCAGAAGATTGGATGGCGAGGTTACCCGGTGGACAACGAAATGCTTGTTCGGATGAGCAAGGCGTTGACTTGCGATGTTGACGATTTGGTGTATAATGCAGATCGTTGATGATAATATCTTTTAAAGGAGACATTTACAATGAATAATGTAAGTTTAATCGGCAGACTGTGTAAGGACCCTGAGATCGGGACAGACAACGAGGGGAAGGTGAACCGTACAAAATTCACTCTGGCAATTGAGAGAAGCCTGGGAGACGGAGTGGATTACATCCCGGTCATCTGTTTCTCGCACAATGCTACCTTTTCCTCCAAGTACTTCAAGAAGGGAATGAGGATCGGCCTGTGGGGAGAGATTCGCACCAGCACATATACCAACAAGGAAGGCCAGAAGGTGTATCCTATCGAGGTTGTTGCAAGAAAGCTGGAGTTTGCTGATGGCAAGTCAAAGACTCCCGGTAACACGACTACAGAGCAGTCTGCCGATGAGTTCATGCAGACAACTGGAGAGCCTGACGGAGTACCCTTCAACTAAGGAGGTTCTGGATGAATTTTATCGTGGTAACAGGTTTCGTGTCCAGCGAACCGAAGACAACGATTGTGAAGACTGGGCAGAAGGTTTCCGAGTTTTGTGTCGCAGTAAAGGATGATCGCAAAAAAGCAGACGGAACATATGCGACTTACTACTTTCGTGTCAATGCGTGGGGCGGTCTTGCTGACTTTACCGAGAAGTGGATCAAGAAGGACTCATTTGTCAATGTTCATGGCAAGCTGATCCAGGATCGCTTCAAGGACAAGATCACAGGGAAAACTCAATTCACCTTCCACATCAATGCGGAACACATCGAGAACACCGGGACTTACAAGTCGTATAACAAGAAAGAGTCATCCGGTAACGGTCTTCTGGACTATGTTAACGGTGAAGATACAGGAAATCCCAACTCCATGTTTACCTAAAGGAGAAGAGCATGACGATTGTTGAAGATGTGGCCCAGAAAGAGGGCAAACACATCGCCAAGCATGAATACTGGAAGAAGGAGGGGGTCGAAATCAAAAGACTCCCTCTACCTGTTGGCGATTATGTGATTTACAATGACAAGGTCGAGGAAGTGGTCATCAGGAAGGAAGGCCGAAATATTCCGGTTAAAAAGCTGGATCTTCTGGGGACATACTCCGTGACGGTTGACTCGAAATACGGCATAGAGGAACTGTGTGCTGATATTTGCGGTCCCCAGCATGAACGATTCCGTGATGAGTGTATCCTCGCCCAGAATAACGGCATTCGGCTGATCATTCTTGTTGAAAACGAAGGGGGGCCGGTATGCAAGCGTAAGCCTAACATCGTCAATAAAAATGTTGATGAGGTCAGGGATCTCGCTCACTGGATCAATCCAAGGCTGTTTGTCCGCACCAGATATGGGCAGAAGTATCCTAATGCGGTTCGTGGTCTGCAGCTTATGAAGGCCGTGATAACCATGAACCTAAAGTATGGAGTCGAGTTTGCTTTTTGCCGACCCGGTGAGGCTGGTAAGAAGATCCTGGAACTGTTGAGGCAGAAGAATGAAACCGATTTATGATGAGAACGAGGTCAGAAAAGGCCTTGCCATGTTACATCCTGACGGTGAAATTTTTGAGGTCAGAATGATTTCCGCTGACGGGAAAACCAACTATAGCGGATACTTCAGAGACGGTAGTACCCTCATGGATGCGTTGAGGAAAATTGATCTCCGGGGGTTCAACATCTACACAACAGTTAACCCTGTCAATCCTGCTTGCTATGCCAGAAACCAGCACGACAAATTCGTCAAGAACGTGAAGAACACGACTTCTGACAGCGATGTTTCCAACCTGACATTTCTGTTCATTGACCTTGATCCTAAGAGGCCAACAGGAGTTTCGTCTTCTGATGAGGAATTACAAAAGGCCAAGGCACTGGGAAACAAGATTTTTGCCTACCTGAGGAGTCTTGGGTTCTACACTCCCATGTCGGCCTTGTCGGGAAATGGCGTTCATCTGCTCTACAAGGTTAACCTACCGAATACACCAGAAAACACCAGTCTGCTGAAACGCTGTCTGGAGGTGCTGGATGCGTTTTTCTCAACCGAGGATGTCGAGGTTGATCGGAAGAACTATAATCCGAGCAGGATATGCAAGTTGTATGGGACTCTCGCTCAGAAAGGATATGACACCGAGGAGAGGCCATACCGTATGTCTCGCATGATGGGTGAGCCTCCACAGCCTCTGGAAATCACTGAGGTGGGATACCTTGAGAAGCTTGCCAACATGCTGCCGCAAGAGCCAGAGAAGCCACAGCGGTATAACAACTACTCGCCGAGAGATTTTGACATCGAAGATTGGATGGATAAGCACGGGATACAGTACCGCAAGGCATCATACATGGGCGGCAAAAAATACATCCTGGATCATTGTCCTTTCGACTCAAACCATAACGGTAAGGACGCTTGCATCTTTCGTTCAGACTCTGGTGCAATCGGTTTCCACTGTTTTCATAACCATTGTGCCGACAAGACATGGCGAGATGTCCGCATCCTGTTCGAGCCTGATGCCTATGAGAAACGGGAGAAGTGGCTGGAACACAAGATGTATCACAGCTATAACCGGGATCGAGTCAGAGAGCCTGTCCACATCACAGAAGAGGATGGGAGTCCTGTTTTCTACACTGCAAAAGACATCCTCAATATGCCTGAGAGGGAAGAGACTTTTGTTCGCACCGGGATAACCGTCATTGATAAAAAACTCCGGGGGCTCCGCAAGGGTGCTGTGTCACTTATGTCAGGCCTTCGTGGTGCTTCGAAAAGCACAGTGCTTTCCCAGTGGGCATTGACAGCCATAAACGAGGGAGCGAATGTCGGGATGTTCTCAGGAGAACTCGCTCCCAGAAACCTGATGAAGTGGATGTACCAACAGGCAGCCGGGAGAGGAAGAGTGGTCGCATCAGAAAAGTGGGAAGGGTACTACACTGTACCGAGCCAGACTCAGCAAAAAATAGCGGAGTGGTTGGGTGAACACTTCTGGCTATACAACAATGAGTACGGCAATGACTTTCAGGCTATCGAGGAACAATTCAGTAAGGCTATCGAGGAGAAAAAGCTGGATATGCTGATCCTGGATAATCTGATGGCATTCAACATCTCCGGTCTGGCTGAAACAAAGTGGGAGGCTCAGACGGCATTTGTGTGGAGGTTGCACGACCTCGCCCACAGGAACAATGTCCATGTCATCTTTGTGGCTCATCCGAGAAAGGCCAACAGTTTTCTGAGACTTGACGATATTTCGGGATCAGCTGATCTGGCAAACGCCGTGGACAATGCTTTTATCGTCCACCGAAACAACAAGGATTTCTATCGTCTTACGAAAGAAATGTTCAAATGGAAAGATGACGACGAGATATATCAATGCACGAATATCATTGAAATAGCTAAAGACAGGGACGGTGGAACACAAGACGAATTCATCCCACTCTGGTATGAAAGGGAGTCAAAGCGATTAAAGAATAATCCTACAGAAGCTATTGTCTATGGATGGGATGGAGATCCTGCTCCACAGGGACAGACATGGATGCCTCCTGTTGAGGAGACACAGTTTGAGGATATGCCAGAGAACGAACTGGTATTTGATTGAGGAGTTGCTTCGGCAGCTCCTTTTTGTATACCGGTGCCACCCTTCACATAGTCAAGATTTTTTTAATAATGGGGGAGTGCGTCCTTGCTTCATCTGTACTATAACGCATAGAATGCCAGAATTTGGCTCAGAATGCCGTCAAATTTCGATTCTGATATCGTTAACGATAATTTAACCATCGGAAAATTAAAATCCAAGGAAAGGGCGTCTACGAGCCTCAGAAGAGGTACTACCCTTAAAATGGTCATTTATCAAAAAAAAAGAGAGGGGATTACCCTCTCGCTTTAAGATTTTTGGAGATTCGCTCCCATTCCTCATGATAATTTTCCTGATACCATGAGAGAAAATCTCCGTAGATCTCTTTTTCTGCCCTTTTCCGGGCGGCAATAGCATCTTTGATATCTTTAAAGATGCCCAGATGGTACTGAGTTCTCCGAAAATAAATATAAGCACGGTAATAAGACGGTGCATCTGGATACTTTTTCTTGGGCTTTAGAATGCTGACTCCTCGATGCCCAGTAGTGCTATTCTTATTCAGCGATCTGTTGTCCAGGATACTATAGACGGATGTACCCTCTTTGTGGCTGTCGATCATAAGTGAATGCCCGGTCTCAAGCACCTTCCTTGCACACTCAGCGCATTGTTTCGCCCCGCCTTGGAGAAGACGGTTGACCGGAATCTCTGTAGTCCGTCCACAACCGCAACGGCAGAGAGCAACAGCCGTCTGTATAGAGCCTGCTCCACGCCTGATCTGACCGACATGAACATCCATAACAGTGAGCTGTCCAAACCTCTTACCAACAATTTCCTCATGCATAACAACCGGTCTTCTTGGGGGTACGTTCTTCGGGCGGCAGACGGGACAGCCCCTTTTTCCTCTCTCAGCAGACTGACGGACAGGGGAAATAAAGTATTCCTTCTCCGCACCGCATTTCTGGCATCGGAACACGGCTCGATTCTCACTGACACGGCGAACAAGCAGCATATCGCCGAGCAGATCACCTTCCCTATGTCTCATCGTGACCGTACCACCATTTTTTCAATGTACTCACTTTTTGACATCCCGGCCTCAGATGCCTTCCTCGTGATCGTCTCCGCACAGGTTCTGGACACTGACAGAGTGATCATGACCCGGCTGTCATCCTCTGCCACCTCACCGAAGACCTTCTCATAGTCATCGGCATCGAGGTTCTCCTCTGCCCACTCCCTTGCCGCAGCGAAGTCCAGGGGAACGATCTTTTCACCGCCTCGCCATCCTCGCTGGGAGACCGATACCGCATACTTTGTTGCCGGGCCTCCTTCGCCGTAGAGGAAGAATTCTCCCGTGCGCTTGCGGTACAGTGTCTCCTCCATGTAGTGGAAATCCCCTGGCCCTTCTCCCCAAGACATGCTGCCGATCTCTTCGGCAGTCTCCGTGTTATAGACCAGATTGTTTATTATTTTTTTCATTTCTCCTCCTCAAGGGTGTGACCCTTCTCATGCTCCATCTTTTTTCTAAACTCCGGGTCGCTTGTGTAGCGTTCCATGAGTTCTACTACCTCTTCAGCATTCTCCTGACTGACTCCAGCCGATGTCAGGTTCTCAATTGTCAGCGGTTTCTTTTCCATCGCTTGCCTCCTCATCAGGAATCCACTTGATGATAGAATTTAGCTGGCATCCCAGAAGACCACAGATTTTATCCAGGCTTGCCATGCCGACTACCTTGCCGTGTTGCAGGTCATGTATCGCAGATTGGCTTAACAGTTTCCCTTCACGCAGATCCACTCTCCGAATACCTTTTTCGGCAAGTTTCTCCATGACATCGACCTTATAAATCAACATCTTCTTTCTCCTCCTTATCGGGTATCCACTTAACAACAGATCCGGGTTGCATCTGCAATAAATCACATATGGTAGACATGACGTTTATGCCTATCATCCGTCCATCTCGTATCGTCTGCACTGCCGTGGGAGACAGTATTTTCTCATGCAACAGGGTATATGACGAGTACCCTTTATCCTTGAGTTTTTCAAGGACATTAAACCTGTACACAAACATTTTTATCTCCTTTCCATATCCCGTACCACCATGTCATAGATGGCATTCTTTTTGTTAATGGGGGCCTCTGCATATTCTGGCACCGTGTAGAGCAGAGCCAGCACCAGGGATCTCAGGTCATGGCAGTAGGCCAGCCGCCCCACCTCGTCAGTATTCAGTTTTCGCATCTCCGCTCCCTTCTTGTAACCGTGCCACCCTGTTATGGTGCCTACTATTCTTCGGACTTCCGGGTTAACGGCAGCGTTTCCGCTCCTTGAGATCATGCCTCGAAGCACGAGTCCTCGTACTCGGTTTCCCAAGTCGTGTGACCGTCTGGCCACTTCACCAGGACTTCATACCCTGTCGCATGGACGAAAGACCATGTAGTCTCGTCCCAGCGGTCGAAGGGCATTTCTTCGAGGTGCCTTCTTTCAAGCACCTGCATCCAAGGCCTCCTTTCCAGGGTAGCACCCTCGCAAGCACTACCCTTTTTAGTTTTAATCCCGGGTCGTGATCGGGATCAGATGTCTTCTCCCATCACTTCCTCGCGGTACTCCTCGATGTACTCGGGAAGGTTCGCCTCGACCATCTCCAGGAACTCATCCTTTGAAATCTTGTGCGGCTCATCCCACTGCCAATTCTGAATTGGGGACCCGAAACAGTACTGTTTCGTCCCGTGGTCCTTGTGTGTGATCCACATAACGAACTCTTCCCCGTTTTCTACAACGTCCACCATAAACCCTTCGCCTACATCGTAGGTTTCTGTCTTCACAGACAAAAGCTTCATTGCTTCTCCCTTCCGTGCCACCCTTGCGGCATCCTGTCCTGTCTTTATACTCCCCACTCTGCATTTACGGGCTTGTGACCGTCTTCGGCTGCATTAGGGATGGGTACGCCCCATCAAACCTATTCGTAAGAGAAGAGTCCCTGGTTCTCGTTGCGCTTCTGCCAGATGTAGCAAATACAGCTATCAAAATTCGCATATCTTTCGAGCAGCCTTTTGTGCTTGCCGTTACCGGGGGATGTCCATTCTGCATAGATTGCAAAACGATTATTTGCCCTCTTAGAGTCGTGATAGATAACCAGATTCATTCCGGTCTTTGTCCTGATATTTGATATCTTGTTCATTTGTTCTCCTTTCCGCACCCGTCTACTTTGGATTTGACGGTGTAGCTTTACTCCCCGAAGGGAGCCATCAGCTTTATGCTTAAATCTCATCATCCAGGTACTCGTCTTCCTCGATCGCCAGATCGATGTAGCAATCCGGATCATAATCGTCTACGCACTCGTCAATGATCTCGTTGCGGATTTTTTCCGCTTCTTCTTCGTCTTCCGGTTTCGGGTCCGGGTAGCAATCCCACGGATCAAAAAACGGAGAGTCGATCGTTGCTACGAAAAACAGTTTTCTATCTTCCCATTCCTTGGGCTGGAGCCAACCGTTGCCACCCTGCGTCTGCTCTAAGGTTTCGATCTCACCGTCATCCCAGATGTAGACACTGTATTCGATTCTTCCATCGCAATCAAGTACGTCTCTGTAAAGGTTTCTCATTTCCTCTGCCAATCTCTCTCTGTTGGCCTCGATAACTTCTTTCCTTGTCATTGTGATTCTCCTTTCTGTGTGTCCCCTGTTGGGAGGTGCTTTTCTTTTGTTGAGTCTATCTTAGCACCGACTTCAAATAAAGTCAAGTACTTTTTTGAGATTTTTTGAAAAATTTTTAAGGGCATTATTTGGCCTTATTTGGGGACTTTTGAAATCAGACGGGTATTTTATCGCATTTAAACGTTAAATCGATTCTGGCGGCATCCTGAGGGCAAATAGAGGCACACCGTACCACCCCGCACATTTTGCCATTGTGCTTTATAAAGGGGGTATCACCCCGCATAGGGTCAAGCTCGGCTTTTTTAATGGGGGATACCGTACCACCCCTGCGCTTGTCCGGTCTGGTTTTGTAATCCCGGGGCATACCGTACCACCCCTGCCCGTATGAGCGGATTTTTTCTAATCCCGGGGGTATTTGTATGCAAATTCTGCACAAAGTGTGAGAGTGCCGCAAAAGTCCCACATATAATATAGGGACATACCCAATATATCTACCACTACTGTATTACTTATCCGTTTGGATTATATCTACCACTACTTTATCGTTTGGGATCTCTTTATATATTTACGTTCTATAAACCATATATATTTATTTTTATTCTTAATTCTTTTGGTTAATCCTCTACTTTATCTCTTCTTTTTTTGCTTCTTTTTTTCTTCTCTCTTTCCTCTCCATTACCTTTTCTTATCCAAAAACTCCGTTTTTGCTATAGATTGCATCGTTTAGGCAAATGTAGTGGAGTCAATCCCTATCGGCTATTTATGACAGAGTTCCGGTTGCAGAGTATGCGCAGCATGTCAATGTTAACTTTCAGCGCACTGCGCTGCGCTGAGGCCCTCAATCTATTGGCGCGCCGCCTCACGCATAAGGCCTCCCACATCAGGCCAGATCTACACAGGGGATCTTTGCATCAGGTGGATACCGTCCAGGGCATCGCAACCGGAATCGCACATGTCTGGTAGATCCACAACAACATGCTACCGCATAGCGTTAGATCTCCATCACAACAATGTGTTATGCATACATCAAGTTTAGGCCTATCGCAATATCTACACCATAACAGCTTGTTACCATCAGATCGAAACATCAGATCTGTATGACAACAACTTGTTACCATCGGCTTGTGCCAGGACTCCGGTCTGGTCAAAACAAGATGTTACCATGACAGCACGATCTGGTTATAAAATACTGATTCCGTCAAAACAATTTGATTTCACCACCTGATTCACTCCAGGATGTTTAGCCGGAATAAACGTTTGTAAATGATAAACAATGTAAACATGTCCAGGGCTGCAGAATATTCCAGAACGTTTATATCATATAAACATTGTAGGCCTGGAAAATGGTTTTTTTGTAACCAGATTGCAACATGCACAACAAACAAAAAGCACGAAATAAAAACTATAACACATTGCACAAAAGCACAAAAAAGAATGTATAAAGCGCACGAAAAATAAGTTATAATATTGTGAAAAATACGGCTATTAAAAGCACGAAAAAAAGACTATCCTATAGTCAGTTGCAAGGGCAAGCCCCGACGGGGACAATTTAAGAAAGAAAGAGGTATAAAAGAAATGAAAAAAGTTGAATTTATGGCAATGACTGCAGAAGAGAAAAACACTTATCTTGAAAGCATGGCAAAAGCCCGCATGGCACGACTTGAAAAGCCGGAAAACGTAAAGCTTGCAACGGCTGCAGTGGAAAAGCTAAACAATGGAAAAAAGCTCAATGTTTTTGAGTTTGAAGCATTAACAGGAATTATGTTTTCTCATAACATGGGCGACAAGATGAAAGATATTCTTGCATTATCTACTAATTGTCTTTTCAATGCCCGTTGTCTTGAAAGAATGGCTAACGGTGACAGCGTCTGTTCAAAATGCTACGCTGCAGCGCTGCAGCTTTTCAAAAAGGGCATTATGGAGAATACAAGCTATAACACGATAGCATTAAACGAAAAAGTCATTGATACGGCATTAATCCCGGATTTATCTGAATATGATGAATTAAGGATTGAGGCTTTCGGTGATACCGGATCATGGATCGCTGCAGCAAATTACATGAATATTGCAAGGGAAAACCCGTCTGTTAATGTGACGGCCTGGACAAAAAATCCGGACCACTACGCAAAAGCAATTAAAAACGGCTATAGCAAGCCGGAAAACTTCACGCTGATTTATTCCAGCCCTGAATTAAATAAGCCGGCCCCTGTAAAGTCTTATTGGCATGATATCCCGAATTTAATTGACCATGTTTTCACGGTTTTCACATGGGACTATATAACGGAAAACAAAAAAGATGAAAGCTTTATAAACTGCGGCGGCCGGAATTGCAAAAGTTGCCAACTTTGCTATAAATACGGAAAAAGCTGTAAAAGATATTTCATTAATGAGTTACTGAAAAGCGATGTTGAAAAAGCAAAAAAGGCGGGCTGGACTTTCGGAACGAAAACAGAAGTCCAGGATACAAAAAAAGATTTTTCCGTATATCGTATCTAAAATAAAAAAAGGTTTTCCGGTTTTCCTTTAAAAACCGGGATAAAAAGAAAAGAGGTAAAGACAATGACAAGAAAAGAGATATTGAAAAGGGCCGTTAGATATACGCAAATAGTTTTTAAGTATTGCCTGGACCCGTGGCAAGATATAACTTTTAAGGACGTCTTTACAGATATAACGAAAAACAGGGCGGCTTATACCCTGGAAATGCTGGAAGATATGGAAATTGAACCGGATACGGACGAACACGCACGCCTTGCGGCGTTAGCTGTCAATCTGGAAATTCTGAATTTAAGAATGGGGGAAATGAGGAAATGAAAAAGGATTTTGAAAAATTCAATCGATTATTTGCAAGGTATAGAAAATACTTGCCTTGCAAAGTTGCTTATAAAATAGCGGTGAGGGCTTGCCAATAATGGCAAGTCCTTTTTTTATTGCGATCGTTAACGGACCGGGAAACTTATAAGCCCGTAAAATGGATTTTAAGGCGTTTAGACTCTGTTTATGGATATTTTATCGACAGAACTACTAGAAACGATTCTAGGCCCATTCTAGGCCGTTAAAAGGGCATATTCTGAAAAGGGGACAACTGCAGCACGACAGGAAAGTCATATTGTTTGATCTGGTAAACGAAAATTTGGCCGTATTCCGTCTAACGCTTTATGCATGGGCATTTTATCACGCTATAGCGTAAAATGGATTTAAAGGGCATTCTGACGGCTTAAAAGGGCATTCTCAAAAGTCTAACATAGTATTCTTGCAAGAGTCTGTTTTATATGTTATAGTCATAATATAACACTATGAAAGAGGTATCCTGGACCATGGAAGACAATATAAAAGTATATGAAAACGATATATTCCTATATGCAGATGAATTTATAGAAACCATACTATGTAACGATATATCACATATAAAAGATAACTTTAGATATATGTTGTCCTATATATCAGATAGAATATCTATTGACATAGAATTGTTTGATGATTTGAATAAAATATTAAAATTATTCGATGTTTATTTAAAGTTATGTGATAAGTACAATTATAACCCATCTTTGGGTATGTTCTTATCATTATGTAAAATGAAAAGAAAAGATATAAATAGTAGATTAAATAATAATGATAAACTTATATTATATAATAGTATACAAGAACAATGTAAAGACAGAATTATAGATGATATATCCAATAATAAAGGTTCAGATCGCAACAAGTTGTTTGCAGCCTCTGCGGTCTATGGATTAAGTGAGATAGCGCCATCAAAACAATCTGTTGACAATCTAACGACAAAAAGCAATGCGGAACTCCTGGATAACTTAAAAAATACATTACCATTGTAAAAGTATTTGAAAAGTACCCTTGACATGACAATTCGAACAATTTATAATGCAATGCAAACAAGCGTTCCTTGAAAATTTAGGTATTTATGCGATAAAGTTTAGTTTAACGCACAGTTAACGATAAACCAGAACATATATTTGTATATACAATTTATTTTTAAAAATCCCTGGGATATTTTTAATAAAATAAACGATCGAGATTTATAGACAAGAAAATGCCCTGTTTTCCGGCTGAAATACGACAGAAAAAGAGCTTTTCAATCGGATTTTTTACCAGATAAAGAGCGCAACAATGTTACGGTATAGGGGTCTCCGGGCTTCCTTACCGACCTCCAGTTAGTCCCAAAAATATTCTCCAAAGAAAATTCGACCCTATATCAGGTGTAATAAATATTCTCCAAGTAAAATTTCGACCCCTTATAATATACCCAACAACAGAAAGGAGACCTATATGTCAGAAATACATAATCCATCGCACTATGCGAAAGATCGAAAGTATGAGCCTTGGGATGTTATAGCGGACTGGGGTTTGAACTTCGACCTAGGGAACGTAGTGAAATACGTTTCACGGGCAGGACGGAAAGAGGGCGAGAGTTTGCTGGATGATCTGCTGAAGGCGAAGGAGTATCTGGATCACCAGATTTCGAGGTTGCGAGGTGAGGCTCAATGATACTGATCGAGAACACAGAGGTCATGGGGTTCGAACCAGCGATCAAGGGGATGCGGAATCCGAAGAATAGCTGGCAGCGCAGCGATTCGAGATGGGAATATGATGATGATGGCGAGGAGTTCAGCTACAACATAGGCCCAAATGACTTGGATCTGATGAAGAGGCTTGCTGTCGGGGGTCCGGTTCATGCGAAGTATCGCAGGATGATTGTGGTGTATGCGGATATCGTGGCCCCGAGGTACTGGTGGGCCGAGTATGACACCTACAAGGTGGGGACGGTGGCGAATAGTTGCTCCACGATGCATAAGATTGCGGCGAAAGAGTTTGTACTGGATGATTTTTCGGCAGAGCATCTGTTAGTGGACGAGATCCCGCAGAGTTATCGTGAGATCATGCCGATGGATGGCTTAATGACGGTTATTCAGTTACTGAATGAGAGTCGTGAGTTGTATCTGCGAGAGAAGAACCCGGAGCGGAAGAAGGAGTACTGGTGGCAGATGATCCAGTTGCTGCCGTCATCCTACAATCAGAGACGCACCGTCATGCTGAACTATGAGGTGCTTGCCGGGATATATCCGATGCGAAAGAACCATAAGTTGGATGAGTGGCACAAGTTCTGTGAATGGATTGAGTCACTGCCGCATTCAGAGTTAATCACCATGAGAGGAGATCACAATGCCAAATAAAGCGATTAATATTGTTCGTGACCACATCAATGATTGTCTGGATGAATCAATGCCGAAGCCGGAATTCGAGGTATTCATTGTCTGGCAGTGCAAGACGCTCCAGAACTGGAAATTCCTTCTGGCGAGTAACCTCCCGGATCAGAGGTACTATGAACTGACCTATGACGGGGACAAAGACCAGTGGTATCTGGATGATTATGTCAAACTGAGCAATCAGGTGGTTAAGGCATAAAGTGTTGCGGGGAAGAGCAGCGGATGTTCGCCAGCCTCATAAGCTGGAGGTGGTGGGTTCGACTCCCACTCCTGCTATTAGGGCGTTGCCTACTTGTAGGCGGCGAGAAAATGCGGCAACTATTTATAGTTGGTGCACCCTGCTGGGGAGTGACGTGCTTCAGCATCTCCCGGTCTCGTCAGCCGGGATTATAGGCTTGTCTGTGCCAGTCTTTTGCGGAGACAAACAGACCGCTTGCCGGAGCGACTAAACCGGAGTGGATGTGGGTACCGAGTCCGTGAATCCGTGAGTAACCAATCGCAAATGGTGAAAGCGGTCGGTGCAATAAGGCCTCTTAGTTCAGTTGGTTAGAACGCCAGATTGTCGATCTGGAAGTCGTGAGTTCGGGTCTCACCGGGGTCGTTTTGGTGCGGTGGCGGAATAGGTAGACGCTTATAAGGTAAGCCCCAGTATAATCCGATACGTCTGGTAGCATTGAGGCTATTAGGGCATGCAAGGTGTAAATCCTTGTCCGCACTTTCAGAAATGAAATATAGCGAGGCCATGAACAGTTCACAGCGATGCGGTGTGAAGCTATTGCCGAAAGGGATAGAGCAACCTCACGGAGGGGGAACATCGTTGAACAATCTTTGGAGGGATGGTCACTATGGAAACGCAGCTCAGTTGGCGAGAGCGTAGTATGTCGCAGGTTCAAGTCCTGCCGTTTCCGCTTATCCCGTGGGGTCCGTCTTTAGGTCAGCACCTGAGGCAAGGTAAGCTGGCTGGTTATCGGAATCAAACAAGGAACCGTCTCAACCTACCACGGGATTCATGGGATGTAGTTCAGTTTGGCTAGAACGCTTGGCTTGGGACCAAGAGGCCGCACGTTCGAATCGTGTCATCCCAACTTGGCAGCGGTCTTTTCTTCTTTCTTCCGCTGTCAACATTTTGAACCTCCTTTCGCCCGGTACAAGCGTGGTAAAAGGGTGTGGTTGCGCTCACTCGCCGGGAGGAGGTGGTTCGGGTGTTCAGTGAGGAAGAGATTAAGCTTATCCAGGCATTCAATGATTTGGATATGCGAAAGAGGCAGAACGGTGAAGCGTTCATCAATTTCTGCCATAATGTGCTACAACGGGACCCGAGCAATCGAGGTCAGCTTTTTAACATATCGGCTGTCGTGAAGCGAGGTTGGTTGAAAGGGATCGAGAATTCGTCTAATCCTGATGATGCAGCGGTGTGTTCAGATCTGTACTGGAGATTGTTGCTGATCGAGGCAAGACATCACTTTCTGGACAGTTATCTGCTCTATCTGGAAAAGAACCGAAGGCCAAAAGATAAGTTTTATGCTCCAAAAAGAAAATGCTTTATCCGCATTGGGTTGATACAAGCGTTGCAGGATCTGATTGATGACAAACTGGATTTGCTGTCGATATCGATGCCTCCGGGAACAGGGAAGACGACTTTGCTGAAATTTTTCCACTCTGCCGTGGCTGGGTGGTATCCAGAGGGATTCAGCCTGTTTTGGACTCACTCAGATGACATCGCTAGAATGTACTATGACGGAGTCTACGACATAGTTGCCAACGACATTGAGTATACATGGCATGAGATTTTCCCGGATCTGGAGATCACTAAGACGAATGCCAAGATGGAGCAGTTCAATGTTGGTGCTTATAAACCATTCCCGTCCGTACAGTGTACAAGTACGGGTGCCAAGAACGCTGGCAAGGTTCGTGCCAACCAATATCTGATCGTAGATGATATGATAGGCTCCATCGAAGAGGCACTGAATAAAACCGCCCTGGATAAGCTGTGGACGGCCTACACGGTCAATGCTATGCAGAGAAAGGTCCCAAGAGCGGACGAAAAGCCTTGCAAGGAAATTCACTGCGCTACCAGATGGAGCGTGAACGATGTCATAGGTCGGCTTGAACGTGCTTATGAGGATGACCCCAGGGCAAGATTCATCGCAATTCCCGATGTTGATCCAAAGTCCGGGCGAAGCAATTTCCGATACGAAGTCGGAGGCTTCTCAGAACACTTCTTTCAGCAGCAGGCACTGCTGATGGACGAGATCTCGTACAGATGCCTTTATAAGCAGGACCCGGTTGAGCGTGAGGGGTTGCTCTACACCGAGGACGAACTGCGGTACTATGTTAATACGCCCGAAAGAGAGCCTGATGCAATTCTGGCGGTATGCGACACTAAGTCAACTGGTACTGACTGGATGGTTATGCCCGTTTTGGAGCAGTACGGCACGGACTATTACTTAGTGGCTGTGATTTGTGATGACTCCACAAACTTCAAGAGGCAGTATAGACGGCTTGCGGATTGTCTTATCGAGAATAATGTGCAGCAGTGTGAGTTTGAGGCCAATGCTGGTGGGTCAAGAGTGGCTTTCGATGTCGGAGAACTTGTTGAGGAGGCTGGACATTACTGCAACATCACCTCCAAAACGACTCTGACCAACAAAGAGACGAGGATCATGGTCAATAGCGACTTTGTAAAGGCCAATGTGTTATTCAAGGACAAGGAGTACTACACAAGACGGTCTGATTACGGCAAATTTATGAGTTTCCTGCTTGGGTACTCAATTGCCGGGAAGAATAAGCATGATGATGTTCCCGATGCGATGGCTGCATTTGCGCTGTTTGTCCAGAAACTGAACAGACTTAGGCCAGCTACAATCATGGAAAGTCCAATCTGACGGAGAGGAGGCTATATGAAAACAATACAATATCTCGAACAGATAAGAAGAATTGACATAGTCTCCCGGAACAAACTTGCTGATCTGAATAAAAATATCGAAAGAGTAAGAATGTCGGTTGGAATATCCGGTGTGTCCTACGATAAGGAGCGAGTGCAGACATCTAACGTGAGTGATCCGACCAGTAAGCCAGCGATTTTACTAGCCTCGATGGAGCAGGAGACGAATCTTGCGGTGAATCGGATGCTGGAACTCCGCAGAAGAATCGTAAGCCAGATTGAGTCAATCGAGAACCTGGACTACTACGACATCCTGTTTCGGCGGTTCGTCATGAATGAGTCCTTCAACCAAATATCAAATGCATGGAAATATTCGTGGGGGCAGACAAAACAGATCTACAATGATGCCCTAAACGAGTTTGAAAGGCTCTACGGGGACGAATATCTCGACTTGGAACTGGAATATTGGTAAAGAATGTCGGGAAATAAAGAATATGTCGGATTATATAGAATTGACTTGTTAAAAACATTATATTACTATACACTCAGAGGCACTGACGAAAGTCGGTGTCTTTTTTATTTGCGGAAAGGAGGAGGCCAGATGGTAGACACGAAGATGTATGGTCGCAGGGAAATCTATACCGATGTCCCGGAAGTCACCCGTGACAACGTGCTGAAAATCGTCCAGGATGCGCTGCCAGTCCATTTACAGAATGCTGGTCGCATGGACTTTCTGCTGAACTATGAGGCCGGGGATCAGGCTATTGTCCGTGAGAAAAAGTATCGCAAAGATATTAACGTACAGTGCGTGGATAATATTGCGAACGAGATTACCGAGTTTAAACTGGACTTCCAGTGGGCGGCTCCCATCACTTTTGTGCAGAGGGACGGCTCAGACAACAAGGATAGCCTGACGGATGCGGTTACCGAACTGAACAACTGCTATTACGCAGAGGACATAGGGGCAAAGACGCAGGAGCTGGGAAGGTTTGTCGAGATTTGCGGTATCGGATATACCTTTATCGATATCAATATGGAGCCTGAGGAAGGTGACAGCTACTTCCATGTCAACGTACTGGACCCCAGAAATACCTTTGTTGTGCGGTCAAACTATTACCTCGATAAGAGAGTGATGTTGGCTGTTACCTATAGATTTGACAACAATGGGAGAGGCTATTACACCTGTTTCTCGAAGGATGAACGCTACGAACTGCTCGATGCGGTTACCCTTCTGAACGGACAGGAGACTTACAACCATTCCGAGGTACTGCACCGGGAAGGTATTAATGGACACAGGAGCGGAGAAGAGAACCCACTCCACAGGATTCCGATCATCGAATGGCTTCGTGCCTGGGACCGGATGGGAGTCTGGGAGAGGCAGATCTCCGAGATGGATAACCTCAACCTCCTGATTTCGGACTTTACGAATGATGTGGAGCAGAACACTCAGGCTATATGGCATGCAAATGATGTGGACTTCCCAACTGAGAAGATCACAAATGCTGACGGTACGACCACCACCAAGGTTAAGCATCCTGAGTCTTCGGAATGGGTGAATACCCAGACCACTCAGGACGGAAAAGAGCCGTTTATTAAGCCTCTGGCGATTGACTACGACTACGAAGGCATGCTTGCCAACATCATGGCGAGAAGGGCATTGATCCTCCAGAAGTGCAATGTGCCTCAGAGGAACGATAACTCTGGCGGTTCTACTGGCGTTGCCATGTCGGATGCTACCGGATGGTCTGCCGCTGAACAGGCTGCGGCTAAACAGCAGGCTATTATCGAGGCTTCTAAAATGGAAGAGGTTAAGGTGGCACTGATTGCCTCGAAGCTTTGCCCGAAATTTAAAACGAGTTCGCCGATGGCAAAACTGACCTACCGGAAGATTAAGCCGAACGTAACCAGACAGAGGGATTACGAACTGACGGTCAAGTCTAACGCACTGGCAACACTGCTGAGTCATGGTGTGCATGGCCTTGTGGCAATGCGAGTGGTTAACCTGTTTGATGACACGGCACAGGCTTATGCGTCCTCGAAGGAACTGATTGAGAAATATCAGGCCAGCGTTTTTGAGCCACAGGACAATCAACCGAAGAAGAACGAGCCTGTTGGCGGTAGCGGTGAGAAGGCGGCGAATTCCGACAGGATGATGTCGGATTACTCCGATCAGGAAGTGAATTCCAGGATGATTGGAGGCTGATATGAGAACGGTTTTATCGTTTGACGAGATACACAAGCCGAGGTCGCTGCCATTTGAACAATATTTTGGAGAGATGGATCTCTCAGGGAGACAAAAAGAGGAACGAATCGAACTGGCGAAGGATTTGGAGGCCAGACTGCTCTACTTTATGGATGCGGTTGCACTCTATTTGAACGATGGCGTGGGTGACACAACACAGTTGCTCACGCTTTTAATAACGGAGTTCGAGGAGGCATTTAATGAGAATCGGATCGAGGAAAAGGCAAGTGTGGTCCCTGATGTTATCGCCGACCTGCTCTATCGGGTCGATGATGATTTCGTGCATTTGTTCTCCGTGCGCTTCGCACAGGAAATCCTTGATTCCACCCTGAGGAATATCGAGAAGCCAGAAACGCTCTCCGCTGACCGAGCTAAACTGATTGCGGAGGAAGACGCAAACACAGTGTATAACCGGGTTGAATTCGTCAAGGCGGTCAGAAAGGGCAAGACCCATAAACGCTGGATAACTCAGCGAGACAGCAAGGTCAGAGCGACCCATAAAGCTGTCGATTCAAATGCGATTCCGATTGCGGATTACTTCACTGTCGGCAATGCGAGGATGCTTTACCCAAGGGACATCGTCAACGGGGGTATGTATCCTGAGGAAATCGTTAATTGCAGGTGTACCTGCATATATTACTGATGTAAGGGGGATCGTGCTATGCACGGTCCTTTTTATATACCCGTGCAGAGAAGCACATTAAAAAACGCAAACAAGCAGAGAGAACTGTAAAAGTAAACGCAAATTTTGATGGTCAGAGAAGACCTAAACCGCAAAGGAGGCACTTATGCCAGAAGAGATTAAAGATGTCAACCAGCCTGAGAACAAGGAAAAGCCTGAGGGTACTCAGCCAGAGGGTAAGCAGGAGAAGCCTGCCGAGCCAAATAATGTCCCTGATGTCCAGGCCCTGATGTTGGAAATTGCAAAACAGAAAAGAACTATCGACAAGTTATCTTCCGAGGCAGCGGATTACAAACGAAAGTGGAAGGACACACTGTCCACTCAGGAACAGGCCTCAATGGAGAAGGCAGAGGCAGAGGCGGCGAAAGAGGAGGAGTACAAGAAGCTCCTCAAGGAGAATACCGTCTTCAAGTCGGAGAAGAATTACCTTGTGCTGGGATATGACGAGAAGCAGGCCCATGATGCGGCTGTTGCCCAGTATGACGGTGATTATGAGACCCTCTACAAGATCCAGCAGGAGGTGCAGGACGGCCTGATCAAGAAAAAGCAGGAGGAATGGTTAAAGACCAGACCTCAGGTGCAGACAGGCGGTCAGAACGAACCCGAGGACCTCTTTCTCAAGGGTTTTAACTCCGTTAAGCCGAGGTTTTAAAAGGTTGTTTAACCGGAAAGGGTAAGAATTATGCCAAGTCCAAATGAGAACATGAACTATGCGGTGCGCTATGCGAACGCCGTTGACGAAAGATTTAAGCTGGGATCTCTCACTGCCGGGATCGTCAACAATGAGTTTGACTGGATCGGTGTACAGACTGTCGTGGTATTCAGCCGTGCGCTGGCTACTCTGAACGACTATTCCGTCACCGGAACCAACAGATACGGCAATCCCGATGAACTGCTGAACGCAAAGCAGGAGATGAAGCTGACTCAGGATAAGTCCTTTACTTACACCATCGACAGAATGTCCGAGCAGGATACGAACGGCACGATGGAGGCCGCTGCTACGCTTGCTGAGAATATCGACAATCTGGTCATCCCGGCTGTTGATAAGTATCGTCTTGCACAGCTTGTTGCCAACGTACCCACCAGCGGTACTTACACCTCGAAGACTCACCTGATTTCCAAGACCGCTGCCACACAGGGTTCTGCTTACGAGGAGTTCCTTGAAGCACAGGAGCTGCTTGACGATGATAAGGCTCCTCAGGGCGGTAGAGTCGTGGTCATGACTCCTGGATTCCTCAATAAGATCAAACTGGATGACAACTTCATCCGCTCTGGTGACCTGTCTCAGAGAATGCTGCTGAATGGTCAGGTTGGTGAGGTTGACGGTGTTCCGGTGATCAAGGTGCCTACCTCCTATATGCCGGCAAAAACTGACTTCATCATCACCAATCCTCTGGTAATGCCTGCTCCGATCAAGCTGCAGGAGTTCAAGATTCACCGTGATGCTCCTGGAATCAGCGGTGCGCTTGTTGAGGCACGTTTCCGCTATGATGCCTTCGTTCTGAACAAGAAGAAGGATGCGGTTGTTGTCCACCAGACGGCCACGACCTAATGGCAGTGACTTTTTTAAGGAAAGGGGACGGTGCTAAATACACCGTCTCTGATCCTATTCACATTGATTCCTTCCGAAATAATCCAGAGTGGGAAGAGGTTGTGGAAGAGGTTAAGGAGCAGACCGTAGAGCCACAGCCTCCCGTAAAAGGGAAGGGAAGACCTGCAAAGAGGTGATGGTATGGAGGAACTGATTGAGTCCATCGTGACCGACCTTGCGACAGAACTGTCTGACGATGTCGATTACAGTGAGGATGTACTTCGCAAGAAGGTAACATCTGCTGCAAACGAGGTGAGGCGAACAAGACGATACCCTGCCGATTACTCTGAGGAGGATGTTGTTGAGGATCTCAGGAAGTTCTATACCAACATCCGAAACGTTGCCCTATACGACTATAGTCAGATCGGAGCAGAGTTTCAGTCCTATTCGGGCGAGGGTGCGATTTTCCGCAACTTCACGGACAGGAATAAGCTATTTTATGGGGTAATCCCGATAGCAGTCTGTAGTTAGGGTCGTAATGGCTGAAGGGTCCCCGATTTTATTGGCGGTGGGCATTCGGGGGTATTGTTATGAGACTAACGCAGAAGAATAAAATCAACATGAAGTACTCGCTGTTGCATGATATCGTGCCGATCTACCAGACCGACAGGAACGGCAACGTGATTTACGACAATGTTGACGGTGAGCAGATTCCAAGAGACACCGGAAAGTCCAGGGGGCGGTATGAGCCAGCGGTAGATTTCACAGCGAATGTGAACTTCTCTGGACAGAGTGAGATCCGCTATGCGGTATACGGTGTGAGTAAATCGCAGTTTGATGCCATTTTTTATACGAAGAGTGGGGAACTGCCGATTGATGAAACGAGCCTCATTTTCATAAACGCTGAACCTGTTGTTGATGGTGAAGGATTTGTGAGGCTCGAATCTGCTGACTATAGGGTGGTGAGAGTTATCCCCTCACTCAATTACACCACCTACCTAATCAGGAATGTTGAAAGGACAGAAAACGATGGCAGTTAAGACCTTTAACATTACCGCAAGAGGGGCAGATATTCATAAGATGATCGCTGACCTCGCCGATTATCGCAATCGGTTGACGATGAAAGCCAGTACATTTATCAGGCGGTTGGCAAACGAGGTGGGAATTCCCACCATCCATGCTGAGTACAACAGTGTGATAGGTGACTCATCAAAGGACCATGATGCTTTTTATGTCACTATGGGAATGACGGGAGATACCGTAAGGGGTAGGCTTGTGTTACATGGTGAGGATGTGCTTTTCGTTGAGTTTGGTGCTGGTGTGTTCTACAACACCCCTGCCGGGACATCTCCGCATAATTCCGGAGATGCGCTAGGGTATACCATTGGATCATACGGGTATGGCCTTGGTGCTAATCCATACTGGCATTACCAGGACGAGACAGGGCGATGGCACACATCGAGAGGTACTAAGGCGGCAATGCCAATGTACTTTGCCGCAAGAGACATGAAGTCACGGTCAGAGGTCATCAGACTGCTGAGGGAGGTGTTTGCATAATGGAGTGGTGGGCAGAAATCGAGCCTAAGGTCTTCAACGTGACCAAGGCAAGAATGAAGAAGGCACTCGCAAATACCTTCCCGGACATCTTTTACACATCCCAGATCCAGACAATCAAGGAGAGTGATTTCCCTTGCGTGTACATTCACATGGTTGACTCCTATGAGATGGGAGAAGATACGGAGCGATTAACCATCAATGCCGTTAATGCGACCTTCCAGTGCGAGACCTACACGAACACGGATCAGGATGATTGTGTGGCGATTATGTCAGCGATGATCAGCCAGCTTAAGAAAATGCGCTTTTCGATTGCCGGGTTTCCATCGTACTCCTCAAACGGAAACGTGTTCCGTGGAGTAGTCCGGGCAAGGCGAGTTATAGGTGCAAATGATGACAAGAGTTTGGCACCCTGATGAGGGTGTCTTTTTTTACGGAGGAAAACAGACATGGCAGTAAATACTATGGGAATTTCCACCATCGGGGCAAAGTTTGGCTACGCTTTCGAGACCACGGCTGGCACTAAGCCTGCGGCTTTCATCCAGCTTGAGCGTTGCAACAGCATCGATGGCATTGATATCTCTGTGGATTCGATTGATGCGTCCGCACTCGAGGATCCTCAGACCAAGTATATCCCAGGCAGAATGGACCCGGGTGATACCTTCAACGTGACATTTAATTTTACTAACGAAGTAAAGACCCAGCTCACCACCATGATTACCGGATACGAGGCACTGGAGGGCGGCAAGAAGATGTGGGTTGAGGTGTGGTTCCCTGATCTGACCGATGGTTGCTTCATCGTAGCGGCACCGCCTACGGTACTTCCGATGCCTGAGGTTGGTCAGAACGGCCTGCTCACCATCTCTCTCCCGTTCACCATCCAGGATTTCAAGAGTTGGGATACGGGGATTGAGCCTGCGGCATCGGTTTGACTACAACTGCAGGTTAACGGCCTGCAACTGGTCGTGAACAATATGGATTTTTGCGTAGAACACTTCTTCTTCTACGCCGTTGCGTAAATTGACGGGGTAGGCTCTTAACGGAGTTTGCCCCGCCTTTTTTGTTTTTGAGAGGAGACTATAAAAAATGGTACTTACGGTTAATGGAAAGAATTACAAAATCAGATTCGGCTATAACTGCTTCTGTGACAGCGACATCTTCGATCAGGTTAAGGCCATGCTCAAACTGATGCAGGGCGAGAAGGTCGAGACGGACGATGATATGGCGAACCTTGGAAAGGTTAGAGACCTGTTCCTCGTTATTCGTGAACTGGTTTACCTTGGACTCCAGAAAGACAATCCCGTTGCCGACCTCAGAGAGGCTGGTGACCTGCTTGATGACTATCGTGATGAGGCCCCGGAGGGCGAGAAGAGAAGCCTGATGGATCTGTTCACCGAACTCACGGACGAGCTGGTGAACGAAGGTTTTTTATCCGATATGTTGGGCGAGACGGAGAAACCTCAGAAGAGGACGAGGACTACGAAGAAGTAAAGCCTTATAGGGAAACAGTTCTTAATGACCTCCTTCCCTATTATTTGGTGGCTGGCGTGAGTTATGAGCGTTTTATGGCATCCTGTCCCAACGACCTCAAGCCTTTTGAAAAGGCCTATCAGGAGCGCAAACGTGCCAATGATGAAGAAATGTTCACTATGGCTCGATACATCTATGAGGCTGTTGTCGTAGGTGTAGACAACGTGATGAATGGCTCGAAGTCCAAGCTTGAGTACCGGACTAAGTCGTTTAGTGCCGAGGCTGAAGAAAAGGAAAAAGAAGGGCAGCCGTTGTCGAAGAAACAGATCGCCATTGAGACTCAGAAAACCATCGCTGGCCTCAACCACCTTAAAGATAAATTCGAAGCTGGAAAAATAATGAGGAAAGGAGGGTAAATCCTTTGGCAGATGTAATAGATGAGTTACAAATAAATATAAGTGCCGATGTTGGCAAAGCTAGAGATTCGATCAACAAACTGATCTCTGCGTTTGACAAACTGGAAACGAGGGTAGGTTCAATGTCTGGCCTTTCCGGTCTGTCTGCTGCATTTACTGGAATCAGCACAAGCGTTGGTGGACTCACTACCAGTACTGGGGATGCCAGTACCGCAATGGTCAACCTTGGCAAGACCATGACCTCTACCGCAAGTAGCGGCACAAGAAGCTTTGGTAGGCTTGCATCGTCTGCAACAAAGTTGTCTAAGGCTGTGGCTGGTATCAGTTTTGGAAAGTTCTCCAGCCTTGCATCTTCCCTGCCTATGATTGGCAGAGGTTCTGCTATTGCATCCAGGGGCATTGGGAATCTGAGTGGGTCCTTCACTAAGTCGCTTATCTCAGCAAGAGCATTCATTAGTGTGATCAAGGGTGCCTGGAATGCGGTGTCTTCCGGTATCGAGTTAGCATCAGACCTTATCGAGGTACAGAACGTAGTCGATAAGGCTTTTGGCAATGAGGCCGGGAAGATAGAGGATCTCGTTCAGAATTCGATCCAGACTCTGGGTATGTCGGAGTTAACCGCAAAACAGATTTCATCGAGATATCAGTCGATGGGAGCTGCAATGGGTATCTCTGGAGCAGCGATCCAGCAAGCCTCCGGGCAGATCGGAAAGCTGAGAGATGGGTACAACAGTGCTGCAGAGTCTATGGCAGATGTATCCATCAACCTGACAAAACTGTCTGCCGATATGGCATCCTTCTACAATGTCGGAATCGAGGATGTTGCGGAAGACTTACAGGCTATATTTACGGGGCAAACTCGTCCGTTAAGACAATACGGTTTAGATTTAACACAGGCCACATTACAAGAGTGGGCGTTGAAACAGGGCATGGATGCCGATGTGAAATCCATGTCTCAGGCCGAAAAAACGCTGCTGAGATACCAGTATGTCATGAGCCAGACAAAACTGGTACAAGGAGACTTTATTGATACCGCCGATACATGGGCCAATCAAGTCAAGATCCTTAAACAGCAGTTTGAGGCACTGGGAGCCGTCATTGGTGGCGGCCTGATCAATGCTTTAAAGCCGTTCGTGCAGAGTATGAATGTCGTTCTGGGTGGAGTGATCAGCTTCTCCAGAAATGTAATCAATGCCCTTGGCAAAATCTTCGGTTGGGAGTACGAAGTCACCGGAGGCGGTGGCATGACGATGGACGATTCCATGGTCGACATTGTTGACGAGCAGGCCTCTGGACTTGATGATGTATCTGATGCCGCTGACGATGCCGCTAAAAGCGTTTCTAAGGCCGCTAAAGCCAATGAGGAATACAAGCGTACAATCTTTGGCTTTGATGAAATCAATAAGCTTACCGAGCCTACAAAGGCTTCTGACGGTGGGTCTGGTTCGACTCCGTCAACAGGTGGTACTGGCAAGGGCAAAACGGGATCTGCGCTGCCGACAGCAAGTAGCCTTGGCACAAATGACATTCAGGTAGCCTTTAAGCGTACCAAGGCACTGTATGAGTCAGAGATTGATTCCCTCTATGAACTGGGAGCCTACATCGGGAAGACTCTTACGGATACGCTGAACGGCATCAACTGGGAGAACGTTTATGAAGGTGCAAGAGGTTTTGGTACTGGACTCGCCAATTTCCTCAATGGCCTGATCACACCAGATCTATTCTCCGCACTTGGAAGAACCATCGCTGGTGCGCTGAATACTGCACTGTACTCATTCACCTCGTTCACATCAACGTTTGACTTCACGAACTTCGGAAGAAGTGTTGCCGCTGGGGTTAATGCATCCTTCTTAACCTTCGACTGGGGCGAACTTGGCACTGGCATTGCTGCGTTCAAGAATGGTGTTTATGATGCTCTGATTGCGGCATTCACAGATACAGAGTGGGAAGACCTTGGCCTTAAAATCACCGAAGGGATCAATGGCTTCCTTGGGACATTTAAGCCGTCAAAGGTTATTGTTGCCGCAAGAACATTCGTCAATGGAGTCTTCAAGGCTCTTGAGACGATGTTTATCAATACCAGATGGGATCTTCTTTTTGATAACGTAAAAGAAGCCTTCGAGGAGTTTGATCTTAAGGAGACCGGAACGCAGATTATCTCAACTCTGTGGGCAGGACTCACTGGCGATGAGATTGAGAACGAGGATAGAAAACGAGTATTTGAGTCGCTTGATTCTCTTGAAACTGCGCTTGAAAAACTGGAGCATTTCTCGTTTGACGCACTTGAGTCACTTTACCGGGATTTCCTTGAACCGTTAGGGACTTGGGTACTGGGTGAAGCGTTCCCGGCTTTTTGCGATGCCGTTGCAAATGTTCTTGATGGAGTTAACTGGGACGCATTAAACTCCGGGTTAAGCAGTCTATGGACGATTCTGCTTGGCTTCGCCTTACCAGTTGGTCGTGGATTAATCACGTTCGTTGAGGGACTTTCCAATGTCCTTAACTTCGGATTGACGGTGGTCACAACTCTTCTTGGTGGAGCGTTAAGCGTTCTTGGTGAGGCTCTTAAGAACATCCCGGCTTCTGGGATTCTTGAACCCCTTGGAGGTGCTATCGGTGGCATTGTTACCGCTGTGGCTGGCTTTAAGGGATATGAATCTGTCGTGGGTGTTATTAAAAAGCTGAAGGGACCACTTACCGGACTCCTTGGAGCAATGGCGGCTCATCCCGCAGTTGCGATTCTTGGTGGAGCCATTGGTTTAGCAGGTGGTTTATATGTACTTCACAAACAGCTTACGACAAACCATCTAACGGAAGAAGTTAATGATATTCATGAAGCAATTAAGACGGTAAAGGAAGACCTGACCGCTGATACAATTCAGGCTGGCAAGGACTACCAGGCCTTAACATCGATTGCCGATCTGTTCTATAACTTAAACGAGAAAAAGGTAAACGGTGAAAGTCTGACTGCAGAAGAGGAAACTCTCTTTGATGAATATCTTGCAATACTGAAGAAAAAGGTCCCAGATATCACCAAGCAGATCGATGCCATTACCGGTGCATACACGGGAACAAGAACGGAACTGCAGGGTCTCATCAATGACCAGTATCAGAGCATAATGGCTAACCTTTATGGTGAAGCCATTGCGGGATACCAGCTTCAGATATCCAAGGCAGAAGGGACGATTGAGAAAGAATGGCAAAATATTCATGATCAACTCGTTGCGGAATTTGGAGACGCAGGTGAGCAGGTATATAATGCATATCGAGAATCGGTAGAAGCTAGCGTTAACGGTGGTGACCCTGATAAAATTCGTGAGAAATTTGCATCGATGTTACCCGAGGGTATTACCCCGCTTAATGTTGAAAATACTATTCCAAATGTAGATACTAGCCAACTTGGCACTCTTATGAAGGATATTGACACTGCAAACGCTGGACTTGATGAGATCAGGGAGAAATGGGCAGCATTTACCGAGTTTTTCGGCGATGAGATGAATAAGAATATCGACCTTCCGATCAATACTACAAAGAAGTCGGTTGGAGCCTTGGAGTCAACTGTCGATAAATTCGGAAAGAAATCCGCTCACGCAATCGATGAGTCTGGAAAGGCTGTCGAAAAAGGTATTGAGCGGCCCTGGAAGAAGGCTTATAGCACCATTAAGAAGGAAGGTGCAAAGGCATCAGAAGCTGCCGAAGAGGTAATGGACGATATTGAGGAGGAGATTACCAATAGCGGACCGGATCTCCAGAGGGCAGGAACTGGAGCGGCTGGAGCAGGCCTTGGTGCTGTGAGAACAGTGCTTGAGGCAAGTGTCAACCCGCTTACTTCCAAATACAAGTTCATCGCCGTGTCCATGATCGAAGGGTTTAACAAGACCTTTGGAATTCATGGGAACACCTCAACGGTTGGCGAGGAACAGGGCAAGAAGATCACTGGCGGTATCGGAGCTGGTACAGACTCTGGTACTCCTTCACTTGTAACCAAATTCACGCAGTTGCCGGGTAAGCTTAAGGCAGGTCTTGGAGATGTGTTCAACTTCTTTAGGCCTTCTGGCTCATCGGCGATCAGCGGAATTCAGACCGGATCTGACGAAAAGAAGCCCTCTCTTGTGAATTTCTTCGCTGGGATTCCAGGAACATTAGTCTCAAGCCTTGGCAACATGAAGCAGACCTTCAAGCCTTCAGGTATCACTGCCATCACTGGCTTGCAGGCTGGTGCTGAAGCGCAGAGGCCATCTGCCGTAAATGCAATCGTAGGTATCAAGAATGCACTTGTTGGTGCGTTTGCAGGACTCAATTCGCAGATGTGGGGAACAGGACATGATGCGATTACCTCGCTCAGAAATGGGTGGACATCGGTCAGCATCCCGACTCCGCATTTCAATGTAAGTACCTATCACAGCAAGGAACTGAATATGAAGGTGCCGAACGTAGCGGTTGGCTGGTACGCTTCTGGTGGTCTTGCTACATCGCCGTCACTGGTCGGTGTTGGTGAGGCTGGAAACGAGGCTATCCTGCCTCTGAAGAATCCTGGAGTTATGTCGGAGATCGCCGGGGCAATCGTGGCTGGTATGATTGATAGCGGAGCAATGGCAAATGCTATCACGAAGGGCATGGTTGCGGCTGGACAGAACAACGACAGACCTGTGATTGTCAACGCTACGCTGAGAACCGAGAACAACGAGGTACTGGCGAGGGCAGTGGCAAAAGGGCAGCAGCAGATTAACTATAGACTTAATCCGGTAGGAAGATAAGAAGTTATGGGGGCATTCTTCGGGATGCTCCCAATTTTAGTAGTCAGGAGGGCATACCACATGGCTGATGAACGAGAAGTAATGATAACGGTTGATGGGGTTGAGATAAAATGCCCTTCGACTTTTTCATATGGCTTGCAGGATATTTCGTCACCAGATGCTGGACGAACGCAAGACACCATCATGCACAAAGAGATGGTCGGGCAAAAGGTAAAGCTTGAACTTGGGTGGAAAGGTCTGACATGGAAGGAAACTTCCGATATCATGAAGGCATTTAACCCGGAATATATCATGGTTCGATATCCAGATATGCTGACTGGCGAATATGAAACAAAGAAATTCTATAGTGGCGATAAAGATGCTCCGGTCAAGATGTGGCTGGACGACGATGGTCACAAAATCATAGAGACTTTGAGTTTTAACATCATCGAGGTCTAAGGAGGTGAGTAGGTATGATTGCTCTTTCTGATGCGGCTAAAGCCAGAGTCGCAGAGGGCATTGGGTACTACATTCAGACGGTGAATGTGACCCTTGTGGACGGCACTCAGATGACTCTCACCAATGAAGACATACTTGGTGATACTGGAATCGAAATCGAGGACGCTACATCAGACAACGGTTCTTTTCAGATAGGGTCTGCAATCATCAACCAGTGTTCATTCACACTGATGAACTTTGATGATAAATTTAGCTACATTGACTTCCTGGATGCCAAGTGTCAGGTGTCCATCGGAATTGAACTGGATGACGATGAAGTCGAGACTATAAATAAAGGAACATTCTATGTCGTAGAGCAGACATCAACCGGGACCGCAATTACGATCCGTGCATACGATGCCATGTATAAATTCGACAAAGAGTATAGTTTGTCTTCCTTGAGATACCCGGCTACACTCGCTACAATTGTGGCAAATGCTTGTTCTGTTTGTGGGGTCAGGAATGAAGCGTTTACGTTCCCAAACTCTACGATGAGTATTCCGACCAGACCAGCAGACGATGCGCTGACTTTTCGTGAGGTAATCTCTTGGGCGGCTCAGATGGCTGGATGCTATGCGAGGATCAACAGGAACAATGCTCTATCGTTTGGCTGGTATGATACATCAGCCTTATATGACACTGACATTGATGAATCGGTATGCCATAAGGTAACCGGGGTATTCAGCAAGACCGCAAGTGTAAGAGATGTCGAGGTTACCGGAGTTAAAATCAACATCGAAGTGGAAGGTGCTGAAGGTAAGCAGACCGCCACATATGCCGTAGGTACGGATGAATATGCCCTTCAGATTGAGGGCAATCAGTTCATCGATACACTGAATGTCAATGATGTACTGGAGACTCTCAGGAGCAAACTGGTAGGTCTCCGCTTCCGCATCCTTGACATAGAACATCTTTCGGACCCATCATTCGAGGCCGGGGATATCATGGCTGTGGCAAACAAGGTAGGAGAGTTTGAACTGCTTGTCAACGACTCCAATGTCCTTGTCAATGACCTGATCCTGATGATCAAAAAACAGCCAGCCATTTACTGGGGGCCAGTAACATATACACGTTTCTGCGCTGGTGGTAATCAGCAGACGAGAAGCGATGCGGAGGAAAAGGTATACCGTCAGGGTGTCAGGTACAATGCCATCACCAAGCTTGCTGCCGAAAACCGCAAAGACCTCTATAAGGAAAAGACAGCCAGAGAGCTGGCGGTTGAGGATCTGGAGAGACAGCTTGCCGAGGCTCCTGGACTCTATGTAACTACGGAGACATCTCCCGGTGGTGGAACAATTTACTATGCCCATGATCAGGCGAGGCTGGAAGACTCCACTATCGTCTGGAAGATGACCTCTACGGCAATCGGAATCAGTACTGACGGCGGTCAGACCTATCCATATGGCCTGGATGTATCTGGTACGGCTATCCTTAACCGGATCTACGCAATCGGCATCGATGCTGAGTATGTGAAGATCGGGAACAAGTCGATAACCGACACTCTGACAGATGACTATTACACCAAGACCGAAACAAATACGCAGATAGATGCAGGAATTGCAGGCTTTTCCAGTACAGTTTCCGCTACATACACGACTAAGGCCGACACTCCTGCTGTCAACCTTTGCCCTCCAGTCTATAATCGTGAAAATGAATCTGGCAATCCCTTTACCGTAAACGGCCTGACATTCACTCGAAACGCAGACGGCAGCATCACGGTAACAGGAACGGCAACGGCACACTCATACTACACGATAAGCGGGTATGCAATCCCGACAAACGCATCGGCGGTGTCGGTTACCTATATTGATCCAAATAAAAAATACAGACTGTCAGGATGTCCGTCTGGTGGTGGAACGAGTGCAACATTCAGACTTGCAGCGAGGTGTACCGTTGCGGGAACTACTCCATCAGCTTCAAGCGGTACAATTTACAATGACAACGGCAGCGGAGTCACAATACCAACCGGGTACAAATATGTCCACGTTTTCATCGTCGTCTATAACGGATACGCCTGTCCAACGGGCGGTATAACATTCTATCCGATGTTTGAGGTCGGAGAGGTTACGCATCCATATGTCAACCCGGCAGCAGGTGCGCTTGTATCCAGAATGAAGACGGCTGAGACGGCAATCGAACAGAATGCCGACAGCATTAGCCTGAGAGCATCGCAGATCGAGGAATCCGTAGGGGTAACAAACCTTACTCCATTTCCGTATGTGGAGTTGGAACGGAGAACGTTTCCGTTCACAGCTAATGGCATTACGTTTACGGTGAATGCCGATAACACGGTGAATGCAAACGGCACGGCAACAGACAATACATGGTTTTCTTTTGCGGTAAATTATAACTCCAACTATGTGAATGGTACATATATCCTCAGGGCAGGAACGTACACCCTGAGCGGTTGGCCCTCCGGGAGTACTTCCAAGGGGTTCATAAGGATAGCGTTTTACCGGGATACACAGAGTACTGCGTCTGGTATGACTCCGACAAAACACGGCACAGCAGGAAGGGTCGCAACCAACTTCGCCTACGATGACGGTGCTGGCGTTACCTTCACGACAACGGCAGATTACTATGTCAGGATCGAAATCTGTGTCCTGAGTGGGCAGTCGGTAAGCAACATTACCGTCAAGCCTATGCTTGAGTACGGCTACTACAAACACGCATACCTCAACCCGGAGTACAATGCAAGGCGGTTGATTGCCGAGATCAACCTGAGTCCTTCCACAGCAGTGATTTCAGCGGAGCATATAAGCCTCGCTGGAAAGACCATTGACCTGACAGGAGAGGACATCGTCATCACCTCCGATAACTTTTCAGTAGATGCTGACGGTGTTGTGTCGATTACAGATGGATATATCGATATCGTTTCCACCAACTCTGAGAGGGATCACATACGGCTAAGTTACGGTGAGTATGCAACAAGGCTTGCCCCTGCATTCCTGGAATTCACAAGAACCAATGGAATACTGGGAAGGATGTATGTCAACTCCATTGACTTCGCTAACCCATCGGGAACTTGGAGAGCGCAGTTAGGCATCTTTGATACCACCAACTACGAAGGCAAGTGCATTGTTAACGGCGTGGAACTTTATCCGACATCCAGTACAGCAAATAACGGTGGGTATGTGGACTTCCACTATAATAATAGTTCGAGCGACTATACTTCAAGGTTGCTTGGACAATCCGGGAGTATACTGGCAATACCCAATATCACAAGCCAATCAGATAGGCGATTAAAGAATCACATCGCCGAGATCGGATCAAGTCATGAGGACTTTTTGAAGGCCTTAAATCCTGTGGAGTTTGAGTACAAAAAGTTCCCCGGCAAACATCACTACGGCCTTTATGCACAGGATGTGATCCGCATTTGTGAGTCCCTGGGTATAAACTACTCAGGCTTAATTGATTCTGCGAGACAGGATTCTGTTGACGAAACAGAGTACTATTCGCTTGATTATAACGACCTGATTGCCTTCTTGATCAAGGGATGGCAGACGCATGAGCGGGAAATTGCCCGACTAAAGGGCGAATCAGCATGATGGAGGGAAGACGATGGAGAATCCCAGGAAGCCATTGAGCATGGCAAGAACAGAATTTAAGACAAAACTTATCGATGCGGTGAATACATCTAACCTCCCCGCATTTGTGCTGGAAGATGTGATCAAGGGCATCTACGAGGAGGTTAAGGCATTGTCGCTTAAGCAGTGCAGGGAAGATGCGGATAAGTACTTCGCAGCACTGGACGAGAAGAGGAAGGAGGCAAACAGCGATGGCAACAGTGACAGTGAATGAACTTGAGAAGTTGACCGTTGGTGCAGCAACAGACTTGCTTCTGGCAACCAGAGGCACCGTTGGCAACAAGATGACCTTCTCAGACTTCGCCAACTATGTAATCAAGACCTATGAATCTTCGGTTTCCGGTCAGACTCAGAGCATCAAGTCGGCCCTGGATGAACTGTATGCGGCTATCGGGGGTCCTCAGGTGGCACAGGTAGCGGCAGCGATGACGGATACCAGTAAGATCTATGTCTATACCGGCTCAGAGACGGGATACACAAATGGAAACTGGTACTACTACAATGGCACTGAGTGGGTGTCTGGTGGCGTGTATAATGCAACAGCGGTGCAGACAGACAAGACACTCTCTGTAAGTGGACAGGCAGCAGATGGCAAGGCCACAGGCGATGCGATTGCCGCAGAAACGACAGCAAGAACCACAGCAATTGCCGCAGAAGCCACTGCCAGGGAGGAAGCCGTTACTGAGTTAAAGAGCCAGATAAGCGAGACAAAACAAAACGAATTATTCCGCTATAATGCTTTTGATGGGTTTTTTAAGCAGGGATTCTACAAAAATGTAGATGGTACTTATGACCCATCAAGACAAGATTATGTGTGCAATGTCAACCCAATAAACGTGGACGGTATTGATATTATTAAATTTTCTTTACCGGACTCTATTACAGAAGCCTATTTTATAAGTTATGATAGTAATGGTACGTATCTGGGAACATCAAATAATGTCAATGAATATCACAAAAAAAGTGATGGCTACATCTATTTATCAACTTACTACGGCGGAATTAAACAAAACGCCAGCTATATACGTTTTTCTATTAAGAATCCTGACGGGATCACACCGGCTACCGCTCCAGATATAATTATTTACGCAGGGCATATAGGTCTCAACGGCATTGATGCAACTATCATGTCGCTGGAAAATACAGGGCATCTATTCTTAAACTGGCAAAATTATATGTGGTACTTTGGAGACTCCTACTACGCCGAAACACCAAACAGAATATGTATAGTTAAACCAATAGTTGTTGATAATGGGCTGCTTATTACAATTGATAACGGTTACGCATATTCTGTGCAACGATTTAGCTCAGAATCTATCAGTCATGATACCGAAATAAGCTCAACGGGTTGGATTTCTACGCTGCATAAATTAAATCAAGGCGACATTGTCCTTATTAACATTAAGAGAACAGACGAGGGCAATATTACTCCGGAAGAAGCAAAATGCCTCCATGTCACGAACTCACCGGACTTGATCACTCAGGAAGTCATAAGAAAAAGCATGATGCTACACATGCAGCACGACGGTAACGGCGTATATTTCCGAACACTCGTGTATAACAGAAATTCAATGACTACACCATTATATACAGAGTATGATTTGCAGATATATACAGATTCTGCTTGCTATATCGGCGCGCAACTTTATGACGGTTATGAAACTGGAAGCGATCATTTAATTTCTGCAACATCATGGGTTAAAAAATTAAGCATTCCTGCAAACTCTTATTACTGTATTACCATACGTTACAGTGATGATTCACAGACCAACATTGAAACAAATAATCACTTATATTGTGATGATATAATGCCAGTTAATAAGCAGATTCTGGAAGCGTTTAAGTATTTATCAGGAAAAATTGACACTGACCCCAAAAATTATTTAATTCTCTCGGTAAAGAAATACGGCGTAAAAGTTTCAAAACCACTGGGCCAGTTAACGTATTTCCAGGCGTTCTGCATATACAACAGTAAATACTATTCTATCAACGGAACGAATATAGCTGTACAAGATAGCAAATTCTCCGTTTTAAGTACATCAAGCCTCAATACGTCGCATGGAAATGCCTTGCAGTTAGGGCATAATGGGAAGGCATACGTGAGCGGCTGGGACGACAATAATATATATGTAATTGATTTGGAGACATTAACCGTTGACAATACAATCGCATTACCGACAACAGGATATACAACGTGCGCCATTGATGATATTAACCAAATTGTGTATATTTTCCAGAGGGATAGCTATCCCGATACAGAAGCACAGTATAACTTTATTGCATATGACTATGCTAACGCAGCAATACTTTATACAAGAAAAACACCGGCGTTCGGTGCAATGCAAGCCTGCGACTTTTACAACGGGTCTATCATTGTACTTAACGGCTTAGGAACAACGGCAGTTCCGAATTATTACAGAATCTATGACACGTCCGGAAATGTTATCGGCGAATACGTCCTGCCGACATTTAAAGGAATCGAGCCGGAAGGCGTATGCTTCGACCGCGATACCGGCGAATTGTACATCAGTACGGTAGATAGTAAGGTTTACAAAATAACCTAACGGACAGAAAGGACGCAATAAGTTAGCAACGTAACTGATAAAAAATGGCGGGGATTTCACTCCTCGCCCAATCCTTTATGCGTATTTTCTGTAGGAGTTCTTGACGGTTTCCTTGGACATATAAACGTACCTCATGGTGGTGTCCAGTTTGTCATGGCCTAAGATCCTTGCCACATCCTGGATGGGCATCCCGTGCTTAATAAGGTTCGTGGCGAGTGTTCTGCGGAAACGGTGTGGATGGACATTATCCACTCCAGCCTTGCTTGCGACCTTACGGAGCATGAAGCGGATACCTCCGGGAGTGAGACGGTCAGACCCTTTGCCGACAAAAAGAGCCGGGTGTTCGTCAGATCGTGTGTCGATGTATCTCCTCAGCATGAGGCCAGCGACCTCGCTAAAGTAGACGGTGCGTTGCTTATTGCCCTTGCCGTGGACGGTACACTCCATTCCCTGGAAGTCGATGTCGGAGCGGTTGAGTTCGCAGACTTCACTGATTCTGCACCCTGTGGACAGAAGGAAGAACAGGATTGCACGGTTACGGTCCGTCTCGCAGTACTCCTTAAGCTTTTCCAGATCGATATCCGAATACGGTGTCCTAACCTTCTTCTCGCACCGGATCGGAGCGATATTTGCCATCGGATTGACCTTGATCAGTTGTTCTTTATGGAGCCATCCAAAGAACGATCCGAGGTCACTCCTGATGTCGTTAACTGTTGTGTCCGCAAGGCCCCTCGCCTTCTCGTCAGCGAGATATTTGCGGATGTGATAAACATTGATGGAGTGGATCGGCACGGTGATGCGTTTCAGCATCTTCGTTATCTGGTAACGATAGTGTTCGATTGTCTTCTTGGACTTTCCCTCGATTTCGATAGCCGCAAGAAACGACTCCATGAGATCCTCTGAGACCGGTCGGTCTTCCTGCCCGATGTAGGAGATTTCGAAAAATGATGCGGCTTCTGTCGTGGCCTGCAAAGCAATGTCAATCTGGGTAGCCGTGAATTTATCGGCAAGAGATGCCGAGACTTTTTCCACAAACATTTGCTTGTCTGATATTGACATAGCGACTCCTTTCCTTAATAAATGTGGGGGACAAAACAATGGATTACACATCAATTATAACGGCTGCTATCAGTGCCGCAGTAACTTTAATCGTCTGCCTTGTTAACAATCACTTCCAGGTTTCACGGACAACATCTCTGATTGCTTACCGTCTGGAAGAGCTGGAGAAAAAGGTAGACAAGCACAATAATGTGATTGAGCGAACCTATAGGCTTGAAGAGGCTACCGGGCGGCTTGAGGACGAGGTAAACCGCCACAAGGAGAGACTGAGAATCCTCGAAGCCAAGTAAGGAGGTATCTGATGAACATCGAAGTTGTTCCTGTTGTTGCAATAACGGTAATCTGTTACCTGATTGGTATGCTCTGTAAGGCATCCGAGCATTTCCCTGATAAGTGGATTCCTGTTGTCATGGGTGTTTTCGGGGCAGGTATTGGCATGGCAGCTTGGCTATCTGTGCCAGAGTTTCCTGCAGATTCTTGGTTGACGGCTCTTGAGGTTGGCATCGCTTCTGGTTTAGCGGCAACTGGTGTTAATCAGATCTATAAGCAGGCATCTAAGGAGGATAAAACCAATGAGTAACAGTTATGTTGTGATTGAGTTACAGACAAATGAGGATGGCACTGTTGGTAACCTTGTGTGGTCATTCGATAACCGTCCTCAGGCTGAACAGCAGTATCATACTGTACTGGCGGCGGCAGCTGTAAGTACTCTGCCAAAACACGCTGCTATCATGATGGATAACTCCGGGCAGCCGATCCTACGGCAGTGTTATGATCGCACAAGCAGCAGTGTTGAGCCGTACTATGGTGGATAATATGGAATTTGATGAGATGGCACGGATTATCGAGGCAGAGGCTTCTGTTCTCGATTTCCAGGGCAAGCTTGCCGTAGGGCAATGCATTGCCGATAATAGGTTTGATAGGAATGCCTTTGCGGACCCGGCTGAGTTCTATAGCGAGGACAGTATGCTGGCAGCGGAACTTGTCGTGGAAGCAGGGGCAAGGCGGTTTGATAACGCAAAAATCTTGCAGTTCAGATCCTTCTCCAAATACGGAAAAGATGGGGGCAATGAGCCAGATTTTGGTAAGATTTATGGATCTGGTTTGATGCCAGACACTTATCTATACCTTGGGAAAGATGAAAATGGAGCGTGGGGGCATTTCTATTTCGGGAGGTACACAAAAATGGCAAAACCTTTCAAAATGCTGTTGATTGCTGGTCACGGAACAAATGTTGACGGCAGTTATGATCCGGGAGCGATCGGATGCGGATACAGAGAAGCTGTTCTGACAAGGGAACTGGTCAGGCTGATCAAGCAGAGAGCAGATGTCAACAATGTCCCTTGCGATGTTGCCCCTGACAGGAACTACTACAGTTATTTTAAGTACGGGAACACATACGACTTCACACCATACAACTACGTTCTTGAAGTCCATTTCAACGCCAGTACAGTAGCGACTCCGATCAGGAACAATGACATCAAAGGGTCAATGTTCTATATCGATCAGCGAGAAATCGGACACTCTGTTGAGGATGCCATCCTTAACGGCCTCTACTCCATCGGGAGTCGGAAGGCTTGGGACGGTGTTGTTGTCACCCAGAGACAGTGGCCTGAGGGTCTGATGGTTCAGAACAGGGTCAGAGCGCAGGGAGTAAGTCATGCCGTCCTGGAGACCTGTTTCATCAGTGACGGTGATGACATGGCTTGGTATCAGGCCAAGAAGGAACTGATCGCCACCAAGATCATCGAGGGTATCATCACTGGTTTCGGTCTGGCTAAGAATCAGAACAGCCGTTATGCTTATGTGGGTAAAGGCATTGCGACAGCCGAGGCACTGGAGGACATGAATGTCCGTGATGGCGGGTCCATCAATAACAGGATCGTAGGCCTTGTCCGTAGAGGACAACGGGTAGAAGTCCTTGAGAGACGGGAGACCGGATGGCTCAAGGTCGTATGGCCCGGAGCGGAGTGTGGTTACGCTTATGTCTCCAATGTCAACGGCAGATATTTCAAGTATGTGTAAGGGGAGGGAGGTTTCGGCCTCCCTCTTTTTTTATGTACTAAATGACAAAGGCCATGTGGTCAGGTTCACTTAGTACATACGACTATAAAAAAATAACCTCAATGTTACCGTTCTTATCTATCTTTATCGCCCGGATGATAGACCGCCAGAATTGCCGTTTTTCCTCGTCTGAGAGTATCTGGTATATATTTACACCCTCTTGGGGATTAAAGCCAAGGATTTGGCTTGTAGACGGTTCTGGAGGCACTTCCAGCGCAGATAACTGCGAGAGCAAATCATCTTTGCGCTTTGCGTAGTCTTCCTTGGTGATTAGGTCATCCACATACAAGTCAGTGAGGCGGTTGATCTTGTCCTCGATGGCCTTGCGCTTCTTGCTGTTATCCTCTTTCGGTTTCTTCTGCGCTTCAGCCTGGAACTTGACTCCACGCACAAGTTGTTCTAGATTTGTAATCAAATAATCTTCGAGCCGGGACTCCAGGATGACCTTCTTGTTATCGCACATCTTGACTCGCTGATAGGAATAGTGCTTGGGGCATCTGTAGGCCTTAACCTTTTTTCCACCCTTGCCATAATTGCATCCACCCATAGACACACCGCACTCAACGCAGCGGACAAGACCGGAGAAGATGTATACGCTCTTCTGACTCTGTTTGATATTCCGGGATAATTGCAACTGTACTTTTTCGAATAATTCTTTATCGATGATAGGATCGCAGTAATTGGGATTGCCATATGCTTCTCCAGTATATATCCTTCGTTTAAGTAAACATTTGATACCATGTTTTGTCTTCGGGAGACGAGGGTCCGCATGTCGTGTCGTTTCGTAAAGCCTTCCGCATTCCAAATAGAATTTAAACAGATCCCTCACGGCAGGAGCGACTTCTTCATCAATGACCAGATGCTTATCCTTTATGATATATCCAGGAGTCACATTCCCGGTCACAGCTTCGCCCTTGGCCTTTTTGTAGTCGAAGACCTGTTTGATCCTCTGGCCTGTGTTTTCTGCCTCGAACTGGGCGAAATTCATCATCGAGTTGATGATCAACCTTCCCTGAGGAGTAGTCGTGTCGTAGTTCTCCCAGATAGCTTGCCAGCCGACATTATGCCGATCCAATACATCCATCATGTTTAAGTAGTGACGGATGGAACGGTACAATCTATCTAATTTCGTCACCAGAATCAGATCAACGTTCCCGGCCTCGACGTCACCGAGCAGCCGCTGCAGTTCATCCCTGTCTGCTCTGGTCCCGGACACACCGTCATCCAAATACTCACCCACAATGACCATGTCAGGATGCTTCTGTACATACTTCCTCAGGGCATCCCTCTGAGCCGGGATCGAGTCACCTTCTTGCGCCTGCTGGTAGGTGCTGACACGCATATATAACGCTACCCTTTTCATAAAGCCTCCTTGACAAGGTGTATTCTATCTGTTATATTACAAGTGTGTTGTTGTGGTTTCTTCATATTTTATCCTCCTTTCTGTGTTTTGAGCAGAGTCCCCGGTCACTTTTGACCGGGGATTTCTGTTTTTCTAGTTAATCCTCCGTTGAGTTCGTTGAAATACGAAACAAGTCGATTCATACTACCTTTATCCGCTCCCTTAATCTTTAGCTCGATAAGATTATCATCTAGAAACGTGTCGATGTTGTCTTTAATGTAGTCGGCAATATCGTCGCAAAACTCAACGTATTTTTTATATGGAACTGTTTTTTCGACTGGCCCGTTACAAACAACAATATTACCGATCGCATCTTTACCAATCGACATACCGAATGTCTCAATTACCTTATTAATGGCTGTCACCTCGTCCGATACTCGTTCCGTAGTGGCTGTCATTTGTGCTGCACCCATATCTCGTTGGATATTACCGGTCATCAGGTAATCAACCGATACACCCAGTGCATCCGCAACAAGCTTTAACTTATCCCCCTTTAGTTCATATCGGCCTTTCTTCCAGTCGGAAAATACTGAAGGACTTATTCCTGTTTGTTTACTAATGTCAGCAGGCCTCAGGCCCTTTTCTTTTAATAATTGCTCAAATACTTCGTACATTTCGGCCTCCGAAAAAATTTCAAAAAAATTCGAATTTTATATTGACAAGTTCGGCAAACCGTATTATACTAAACCCAGTTGGTTCGGTAACCGAACCACCCGAATTAATACGGCTTGCAAGGTATTGGTCTTTGGAACTCCATTATATCGGAAAACCGAATATTTTGCAAGTACTTTTTCGAAGAAAGGAGAGAAATGTCAAAAAGAAATCCAATCTCATACGAAAAGTATTCAAAGCTTCGTGATGAAAGACAACTGAATGATGCAAAAGTAGCGGCATCGACCGGAATCAGTCAAGGAACACTTTCCGACTGGAAGTCTGGTAGGTATTCAATAAAACTGGATAAACTACTATCCATCGCAAAGTTGTTCGGTATCACACTTGAAGAACTCCTCTCTGAGGAAGACTCGTAACCTCGTATCAATTAACATTTAACATCTCAGGGAAAATCTAAATTAAAAATTTAATACCGAACTTTTTACCAGAAGATAAACGCTTTTGGCTTATTAAGTTCACCCATTTTTGGAAAGGAGGCCGATATGAAGGCAGTATTTGCAACAGGATTCATGTGCCTGATGGCTGGCGGATTTGCAGCTGAAGCAGAACCGGTGACGGCAATTACACTTGGAGCAATCGGTATCATCGTTTCGGCTGTGTCCGGTGTGATGATTCACCGTAGAGAGGTGGAAGAGGAACTCCGGGAAGGTTCGTATGTGTAGACACGGCGATGGCAAACGCTGATACCAGGGCGGTTGTTATCAGGAACGCTCTTCGCGAACTCATTGCCTTTAAGAAGAAATACTCCATGTTGCAGGAGTTCGGGAAAATCTTCAGTGCGATTGACGATGTGGCAGAGGTTTTTAAGCAGGAGGTGGCTGGATGTCAGAAGGAAAATGACTGAAAAAAGATACTACTGGTTGAAGCTGAAAAACGATTTCTTTGCGACCAAGGAAATGAAAAAGCTAAGGAAGATTGCCGGAGGTGATACCTATACGATCATCTATCTCAAGCTTCAGCTCCTGAGCCTCAAGGACGAAGGAAAGCTCTACTACGATGGGATCGAGGAAAGCTTTGCCGAGGAACTGGCGCTCACCATTGATGAGGATGCGGACAATGTAAAAGCGACTTTGCTTTTTTTGCAGAAGTGTGGCCTTGCCGAGATTGGCGACAGTGATTTGCTCCTCTGCAATGTGCCTGAGTGTATCGGATCAGAGACCGGGGCGGCTCAGAGAATGAGAGATCATCGTAACAGAGTTACGGGAGAGCGTAATAAAATTGAACAGAGTTCGAACAAAGTTCAGAAGCGTTACACAGAGATAGAGAAAGAGAAAAGAGAAGACATAGAGCAAGAAAGAGAGATAGAGACAGATACAGATACAGATATTCCATCATCTACCTCTGTTAGCGATAAAGTCTCACTACAAGCTGACAGAACGCCATATGTCGAAGTCATGAAACTGTATAACAGCATATGTACAAGCTTTAAACGAGCCAAGGCATTGTCAGCTGACCGTAGGAAACATATAAAGGCCAGATTTAATGATGGCTATACATTGGATGACTTCGAAACACTGTTTAAAAATGCCGAAGCTTCTAGTTGGTTAAAGACCTGGAGGGGATGTGATCTCGACTGGCTCATAACAGACAAGTATATGCCAAGGGTACTCGAGGGTAAGTACCGAGACAGAGACGACAATGACTCAGTAAGCCATAATGCTTCAGATCCGGTCAGGATTGACTTCCAGAGGTACAGAGATGCTGACGGAGAGTTCAGTGTTTCGTTTGAGACACTGGGTAACGGCAGGAAGAAGATGACGATGAGTTATGATTCTGGCCTGACGAAGGTGCTTGAGTATGACAATGACACCAGACCAACATGGTTACAGTAAAGGAGGACAAAGAAAGATGATTAAGGCCGATAAAGAGGGCGCGTTGGCGATTGAGGGCAGCGCATTAACCATTCTGGGTGAGTTTGCGCTTCTCACGAAGGCACTGATTGACACGCTTTCGGCGAACGCACCTCATGATATGGCGGTATCGCTTGTCAACGGAGCATTTGAGACCGGGAGGGAATTGGCGAATTGAAGCAGGATGCGGAAGAGTACGAAGGCGAGGAAGGCGAACTGATAGAAATACCTTTGCAGGTATCAGTGCCAGCCGGGTTCGTAGCGATCCCACAAGAGGATTATGAGGCCATGATAGGTTCAATGCAGAGGCTTTACATCCTCATGGAGAGAATAAGGTCGGGAGAACGGTTAACCAAGTCAATGTTGCTGAGAGCCTGTGGGGCCTTCGATGAGGCTAATGCGGAGCAGATGTACGAATTGCAGCAGAAAGGAAAGAAGGTATGAATGTAAAACTGATGAATGCCCATCTGGTAAATTTCGCCGGGGCAAGAGATGTAGAGGTCCTGTTTGACGGCAAGGACTTTTACATCAACGGAAGAAATGGCACCGGGAAGACCACCATCTACAACGCAATCTGGTGGCTGTTTTTCGGGAAGAACGGTAACGGCGAAGAGCGATTCGCCATCAGACCTCTGGATGTCGAGGGTAATCCCATCCACAACATTGACATCAGCGTGACGGCTACAGTGATGGTAAACAGCGAACTGGTGGAACTGAAGAAGACCTCCCGTGAGAAGTGGGTGAAGAAGCGTGGGACCGAAACCGCACAGTTCCAGGGGAATGAGATCATCTATGAGATTGACGGCTATCCCCGTAAGGAGTCGGAGTACAAGAAGTACATTTCCGACATCGTCTCCGAAGAAGTCTTCAAGATGCTGACCAGTCCGACCTACTTTGCGAGCATGCCGTGGAAGAAGCAGAGGGACATCCTGATGCAGTTTGTCAGCGAAAAGTCGGATGTGGATCTGGCAAAGGAAATCGGTGGATATGATCCGATCCTGGATGACCTGAGAACCGCTCCGTCACTGGATGCGATTGAGAAGAAGTATAAGGCCGCATCTAAGGAGTTGACGGACAAGCAGAAAGAGATCCCGGTCAGGATTGACGAGCTGGAAGGCCAGATTGTCGATGACAACTCGGAAGAACTGCTCCAGCGCAAGAAGAAGCTGGAAGGCGATCTCGCCGCCATTGACAATTCCAGGGTCGAGCAGGGAGCGGTCAGGTTTAATGCCATGAATGAAGTCCTTGCCAGAAACAGTGAGATCAACAAGGAACTGGTGGGCATTGAGGACATGATCCGAAAAAGCTTCAAGTCTGTCTCAGATGCCGAGGCACAGCTTGAACGCATCAGGGGTTTGATCGAGTCGAAAAAGAACACCATCAACGATGCAAAGATTGCGATTGAATCCTATAAGGCCGCCAAGTTTGACGAGGCCAAGTACAAGGCTGATACGGTTTGCCCGTGCTGTGGCAGAGAATACCCGCCTGAGAAGGTCTCCGAAATCATCAAGTCCCAGCGTGACAAGTTTGAGAAAAACAAGGCCGATTCCATCACCTTCATAACAAAGAAGATTGATGACTCCGAGGCAGATATCAAGATCCTTGAGGCCGATGTTCAAGCCTATGAGGCACTGGTGAAGACCAACACCATGAAAGGAGCGGAACTCACCGAGAAGGCAAACAGCCTGAGAAGTGAGCGTGATGCCCTTGCCTGTGCCAAGATTCCCGCCGATGCTCAGAAGAAGATTGATGAGCTGGATGCGGTGATTGCCTCCTACGGCCCCGTAGAAGCCATTTCTGGCGAGATTAATAATATCAATGATGAGTTAGCCATCATTGGTCGCAACACCGATCTGAGAGGCCGTGTAGAGGCTCTGAGAGGGGAACTGAAAAGCGTTGCCCAGAAGATTGCTGACACAGAGAAGATGCTTTATCTGCTGGGGATGTTCATCCAGGCAAAGATGGAACTGGTATCCAGAACCGTGAATGAACACTTCGAGAAGGTCAGCTTCAAGCTTTTCGAGGTGCAGATTAACGGCGGTATTAAGGAAACCTGTGAGATGACGGTGAACGGTGTTCCGTACAGTGACCTTAACTCGTCCGACAGAATTCTGGCTGGCCTGAGAGTCATCAAGGCACTCCAGAACATCTTCGGTGTTGCAGCCTTCATCTTCATCGACAATGCCGAGAGCATCAATGCCGACAGGATCCCGAAGATGGTCAACCAGACAATTCTGATGAATGTTACCGAGGACCGTAACCTGACGATGGGAGCGTGGTGATATGGCGAATGAAGTTGCAAAAAAGAATGAGCCTCAGTTTTCAGTGATGCTGATGGAGAGACTGGACAGTGTAGATGATGCGTTGCCAAATGGCTTCAACAAGTCCAGATTCGTACAGAATGCTATCTCACTGCTCAATGATAACCCGGCTCTCCAGAAGTACTCCAAAGCACAGTTAATTACCGGATTGCTTAAGGGAGCGTATCTTGGTCTCGATGCGTACAACAAGGAATGTTACCTGATACCGTATGGCAATCAGCTTCAGTTCCAGATTGACTACAGGGGGGCCAAGAAACTGGCGAAGAAGTACTCGATCAGGCCTATCAAGGACATTGGTGCGAAGATTGTCCGGGAGGGAGACCGATTCGAGGAGACACTGGTAGGCGGTCAGGCATCCTTTGAATTCAGACCGAAACCGTTTAATACCGGGAAGATTGTCGGTGCCTTTGCCTATGTCCTTTATGAGGACGGAGGCATGATGGTTGATCAGATGTCCCTGGAGGAACTGGAAAACACCAGAAGACACAGTAAGGCCGCAAACTCGATGGCCTGGAAGGACTTTACCTCGCAGATGTATTTAAAAACTGTTTTGCACCGTCTGTGTAAGCACATCGAGATCGAGTTCGATACTCCGCAGCAGAGACAGCTTTATGACGATGATGTAGCTATTGCTACTTCAGCCAAGGATGTTTCCGAGGCAGAGATCCTTGAAGGCGAGAACGCTGACGAGTTAGTGGTCGAGGAGCCTACAGAATGAGGTTGAGATGTCTTGGGAGCGGATCATCTGGAAACTGCTACCTTCTGGAGAACGATGCGGAGTGCCTTGTCATTGAACAGGGCATTCCGATGAAGGAAGTCAAGATTGCTCTGGACTTCAACATTTCCAAAATAGTCGGGGGGATACAGAGCCACAGCCACAAAGACCATTCGGCCTACGCTGGAGAGTTTGAGAAGTGTGGCATTGAGATCTGGAGGCCTAACGAGAGCGGATACAAGACCAGAAGGTTTGGCGGTTTTAAGATCCAGGCATTTCCTCTGGTACATGATGTCCCTTGTTACGGCTTCGTGATCTGGCATCAGGATTGTGGGCCAATCGTTTTTGCCACAGATACCGAATACATCCCAGTGACCTTCCGGGGAATTAAGCCAGAGACACTGATGATCGAATGCAGCTACCAGACGGAGTATCTGCCAGAGGGAAACATCAAGAACGACAGACAGTATCTGACCCATATGGAGTGCAAAACAACAAGACGATGTGTTCTGGCAAACCAGACACCCTCTCTGAGGCATGTAGTACTGCTTCATTTGAGCTTTGCGGCTTGTAATGATAAAGAGGTCGCCGAAGCAGTTAAAAACGATCTGAACGGCACTGTAGGGGTTTATACGGCATATAAAGGAATGAGCATTGAGTTATGATCACATTTACTGGTGTTGATGCCAACAAAATCATTAAAGCCTTATCTGAGATTTACGCACAGCACCTGGAGCGTGAGTGTGGGCAGGAAATCAAAGTGAGGATAGACAAATGGGACGATTCGAAATCGGAATGAAGGAAGAAAACACAACATACTCAGACAGGATTGCAGCAGACCTTAAGGCACTGGCAAGTACTGTCGATATGATCATCCGGGACCTCAGCAAAGAAGGATACTCCGAGGACAGGATGAAGCACATCCTTGACGGAATCTGCCAGACGGCAATCATCAAGGACAGAATTGCGAGAGGAGGGTACAGACTTGCTTAATCCGAAAGAAGTGGCAATGATCACTGTGAAGTGTGTGAGGTTGAGCAATCTTGGCTGGGACACGTTCTGCGACTATCGCCCTCACACGAACATGGTTCATGTCGAGATTTATCATGGCAAGTGGGATGTCCATAAGTCACCAGAGAAAGAGTTTTATCAGGTTACTGACATCCATGATGACTGGCAGAGGAAGTACTACAAGTCACCTTTCGAGATCTGCGAGATCCTCGACAAGGCTATCGCAAATTTGGAGACCACCAATGGCATCGGTTAAGAAGGACGATATACCGGAAACGGCAAAATTTATGTCCGTCCTCTGGGATCTGGTAAAAGAATTCTACATCCCGGAGGATACGGATGCCTACTGGAATGCCTATCGAGATAAGACCGACAGGGTAGCGGAGCAGTTTAAGAATGATCCTCTTGTACTCCAGATGCTGTTTGCCCTGACGAATTACCTTGAGGTCAAGATGAAGGGGAGTGGAAGTTGAGAGACGGACTTATTATTGATTGCTTTGCCGGGGGCGGTGGAGCGTCAGTCGGAATAGAAATGGCCCTTGGAAGACCTGTGGATATCGCCATAAATCACGATCCTGCGGCAATCCTGATGCATAAAACAAATCACCCAAATACGCTGCATCTTACGGAGGACATTTTCGAGGTTGATCTGCAGAAACATGTGGCTGGAAGACATGTTGCCTTGATGTGGGCATCACCTGACTGCACATCTCACTCAAAAGCCAAGGGAGGACAGCCAAGGGAATCCGGGTTAAGAATTCTTCCGTGGGCAGTATATAAACATGCACAGACGATCCTCCCGGATGTGATCATCATGGAGAACGTTGAGGAAATTCAAGACTGGGGACCGCTCGATGACGATGGGCATCCGATTAAGGAACGCAAGGGTGAAGACTATGAGAAGTTCATCGCCTCCATGAAAAGCCTTGGATACGAATTCGACTCCAGGGAACTTGTCGCTGCCGATTACGGTGCGCCAACAACAAGAAAAAGATGGTACGCAATATTCCGTAGAGATGGTGGGGAAATAGCGTGGCCCAAGCGGACGCATTACCCGGATAAGGAACCGAGGTGGAAAGCTTGTGGTGACTATATCGATTGGTCTGACTTAGGAAAGTCAATCTTCGGAAGAAAGAAACCACTTGCCGAAGCGACCCAGAAAAGGATCGCAAGAGGGATAAAGAAATTCATTATTGATAGTTCCGATCCATATATTGTTGACAGTGAAAAGGTTTCTGCGTTCCTGATTCAGTATCACGGCGAACAGAACGGTGGTGAGGTCAGGGGACAATCTCTCAGACAGCCAGTAAAAACAATTGACACATCAAACAGGTATGGACTCGTTTCAGTCTTCATAACCAAGTTTTACAAAACCGGGACAGGACAAAGTCTGGAATATCCGATTCATACAATAACTACTTCTCCTGGACATTTCGGCTGTGTGAGTGCCTTTTTAATAAAGTACTACGGTACCGGAGAAAACTATGAGTCGCTGAGAGAACCTGTCAGGACCATCACAACAAAGGACAGATTCGGTCTGAGTTCCGTTGCTATTACGGTAAGGGGAGAAAAGTACACTATCTCAGATATCTTCCTGAGAATGCTAAAACCGGAAGAGCTGAAGGTTATGCAAGGTTTCCCGGAGGACTACATTATTGATCGAGACTATAACTGGAAGCCTTATCCGGTAAAGGAACAGGTTGCGAGAATCGGAAACAGCGTAGTTCCGATCATGGCAGAAGCGATTGTGAAAGTAAACTGTGGGATCCTGACGGTTGGTAAGAGGCAAAGAACTCCAATCATTTACTATCAAGGGCAGCAGATGGCGTTTCATTAAGGAGTGAGTTTAATGCTTGAGATATGGAAAGACATTAACGGTCATGACAGGAGGAATATGTAAGAATGTGGATCAAAAGAGATGATGTTTTGTATAACGCCGATGAGTTCAAGGTAATAGTCGCTGACAGGGGGGATTACCGGATCAAGGCCGACACGAAAGACGGGAAGATCATCGTGTTGTTCAAGGCGAGGAGTACCGAGTCACTGATGGAGATTTATGACATGATCATCGATCAGGTTAGTCGTGGCGATACGGTCATTGCCTTTCCGTTGGAGGATGATTGAGATGCAGACTTGCGATGAGTGTTACTGGTTTTGGACGGGGATTGCTGGACCGGTATGCCACCATGACATGACTTCAGAGAAGGACATGGAAGGCTACGGAATGAATTGCCCGTGGTTTGATCCGAAGGACAAAGAAGGCGAGAAGATTGAACTCCCAGAGGATATCTGGAATTGAAAGAGTGAAAAATGGGAAGAGTGAGAAGAGTAGTTGAACCGAAAGAGGCATTGCTGAAGGTTTACCCGTGGAATCTGGCAGCGGATGTACTTGGTGATGAAGAAATCGTCTATCGTATCTGTGTGCCGGGACTGCTTGCGGAAGTTGAAAAACTCTATGACCGGGAGAAAGCCGTCCTGCGTATGAGGTATGAACAGGGCATGACCTACGAGGAGACGGGGAAGGAATTCAAAGTTACCAGAGAACGCATACGTCAGGTGGAACAGAGAGCTTTAAGAAAGCTGCGTTGTAGGACAAAATGGTTTATCATGCCTGACTTATCGGCAGTTCTTGAATGGAAAGAAACAGCCATGAGAGCGGAGACGGAGGTTAAGGCATACCATCAGAAGTTTAAGCAGGTTAGAAAGGTGCTTGGGTGGTCTGAGCCTGAGGAAGAAACACCGGAGGAAGAGCCGAGAAAGACAGATGTTGGCATCGAAGATATGGAACTGTCGGTACGCTCCTACAACTGCTTGAAGAGAGCCGGGATCCATCGTGTGAGTGATCTGGAAGGCAAGACGATTGACGATATGCGAAAGATCAGAAATCTGGGGCGGCGATCAATCGAGGAGATTGCGAAGAGGGCATATGAAATGTTCGGGATCGTGATCAGAATGGAGGAGAGTGATGAGCAGCATAAGCGTTGATTTTGACGGGACGCTTTGTAGTAATAAGTGGCCTGAGATCGGCGAAGCAAACCTGACGCTGATCAATTATCTGAAGAAGGCGAAGAGCCAGGGATTCAAGCTGATCTTGAACACGATGCGTGAGGGAGAGAAACTGGATAATGCTGTGAATTGGTGCAAGACACTTGGCCTGGAGTTTGATGCGGTAAACGATAACCTGCCAGAGCTGGTGGAAGGATTTGGATGTAATCCGAGGAAGATCTATGCGGACTACTACTTCGATGACCACAATGTCTACAACTTCGGCAGGAAGGGTCCGATCTTAAGGAGGCATCATGGGAAAGCATGAACTGTGGGAATTGCAATCAATGCAAGCCGCTCCCTTGAGTGTCAAGGTTGCGCTGACCAAACAGAGAATCCGTGAGTGGGTGGAGTACTGGGGCGAGGATCATGTTTATGTGTCCTTCTCTGGTGGGAAGGATTCAACGGTTCTGCTCCACATCGCTAGGGAGATGTATCCCGGACTTAAGGCGGTCTACAGTGACACCAGCCTTGAATTCCCTGAGATCCGTGATTTTGTGAAAACGTTTGACAATGTGGACTGGGTAAAACCGAAGATGACCTTCAAGGAGGTGGTCAGCAAATATGGCTACCCGATCATCTCCAAGGAAGTCGCTGAATGCGTATATGGTGCGAGAAGGTATTTAAAAAGTATCTTGACAGGCCTCGAAGATGATGAAACCGTCTTACAGACAGACAGACAGACAGACAGACAGACAGACAGACAGACAGACAGAGCCTCCTTACCGCTACCGACTTGAGAAGTTATGCGGATTCAGTACAACAATTGACGCACGTCTCTGGAATATTGAAAAGGCTTACTGGCCTAATTTCAACAAACTCGTGTACGGAGAACAGGTCCCATATGCCGACGCCAGAAAATACGGAATTGACGAATTGGGAAGATCGCTTGGCGGGAAAAGTCATCGACAATCTCAGAGTCCAGAGGCTTCTGGCGATAAACACAAGACAGGGCAAAACGACTCCGGGGAGTATCCCTAGCAAGTCAGACAGGTCGGCATTCTCTTGTGCCAAATACATTTTCTTTCTGAGCGCACCATTTGAGATCGGGAACTATTGCTGCAATGCGATTAAAAAGAATCCGATGCACAAATACTGCAAGGATACCGGGAGAAAACCGATTACGGCTCAGATGGCATCAGAGAGCAGACTTAGAACACAGAAGTGGCTAAACAATGGATGCAATGGATTCGACTTGAAAGAGCCGATTTCGAATCCTATGTCAATGTGGTTTGAGGAAGATGTGCTGGCCTACATCGTGGAACACAAAATCGAGATAGCACCTGTTTATGGCGATATCGTGAGAAAGTCTGACGACGAACAGCTTGACGGACAGATGAGTTTTGAGGATTTCGGGATCTTTGATAACGAAAGGCCATGTTTTAAGACCACTGGGTTGAATAGGTCAGGATGCGTCTACTGCGGGTTCGGATTGCATCTCGAAAAGCGACCAAACAGGCTTGAGATTATGGATAAGGTTTCAAATCCAAAACTTAGAGATTACTGCCTCCGTGGTGGTGCTTTTGATGAGGAAGGCTTATGGAAACCTGATAACCGTGGCCTTGGGATGTGGTTCGTCCTGGAGTGGATCAATCGGGCAGGAAACTTCAACATCTTCATACCGGAGTATGAGAGGTATGAAGCGGAGTACGGAACAGATGAAACCAGAGAGTATCTGGAGGAGGCTAAAAGAATCGGAGAAGCGACTTTAGCCGCAAGAGCAGAACAGAAAAGAAGGAGGAAAGAAGAAAAACAGAATGGAATCGGTGCAGGACCTAAAAAGAAGATGTGACGAATTGCTGAAGGGCAAAATCGACATGAAGCGGCTTATTAACCGGGATTGCGAGTACATCCGTGGAGACGAGTGCATGGCTACCAGACAGGAATCGTGTTACAAGTGTAGATTCTTCCAGCCAAGCTATGCCGGGTATCTCAGATTGATGCTGGAGTACTGCGAGAGCAAGAAGCTTGACGAAAAGGAGATCGACATCGCAAACCTCAAGGCCGAAAATAAAAGGCTTACGGAGCGGATTAAGAGGCTGAAGGATAAGCTGGCTGAGAAGGAGGGCAGGAAGTGCAGCAGTACAGATACGGAATGAAGGAAAGAGGCTTTTCTCCTGGAGCGCAGCCGATGGAGGGATTCGTAGAGCGACAGGACGATCCGACAGGGGAGTATTACGATATTCTGGTCTATGACCGGATACTGAAGTTTGAAGAGGTGTCAAGCTATGACCTCAGGTACTTAGACAAGAGTGAGTCATGAATGATGTGATTTTTAGAAGTCCGGGAGGAACAAGGTAAATGGACCAACCGCCGTGTGGAAATTGCCCGAAGAAGGGTTGTGGGGCATATCATGATGAATGCCCGGAGTATCAGGAGTACAGACAGAAACGGATTGATGCGAGGGAGTACAGAAGGCAGAACATGATGATAAACGGCCTGATGATCAGTCCGAAACGTAAGGACAAATTCGACAGGCTGAAGTAGGAGACAAGATGAATGAATTAACTAAGAGTCTGGTGGACTTTATCCTCAAGTATTCGGATACCTATATCAAGATCGAGCCGAATTTCATGAGAGGAACATGTCTCACTGTCCATGTAAGCGCAAAGCACATGGAAGACGAAATAACGTTTGACTGGTTTCCCGGAGATGGCAGCAACGTTGAGGACATTATGGAATACGTTATTAACAAGGCGATGAAGGAGGGATAAAAGCGTATGATGAAGTTATACAATTGTTCATTAGTTGATGACACAAAGGAACTTATTGCGATTGCCAACATGGCGATTAACGGCAAATACACCGCTGATTCGGTAAAGAAGGTTATCTTCAATGACCCGGCAACAATTATCATCTGGGCGAACGGTACGAAGACTGTGGTCAGATGCCAGGATGGTGATGTCTACGACAAGAAAACGGGATTCCTGCTCTGCCTTGCAAAGAGGCTCTTCGGCAACGAGGGCGAGTTTAACAAGGTGATCAAGAAGTGGCTGGATGAGACCGTTTAACGTGAGAATTTGCGGAAAATCGCAAAGAGGTGCCTTATGAGTGAACGGAAATACAGCCAGGGGAAACCAATTCGTAGCGTAGCCGAGTTCGAACAGTATGACGGAACATTCTTTGTTGTTAAATTTGGTAATAGAGGCAAGACGATACATCGTGCTTTTCTTATTTCGTGGCAATATGGGTTTCTAAAGAAATTTATCGAGCAGGGGTGGGTGTTCGAAGCGATAAAGGACGATAAACAGCAAGATGACCGAAATTGCTTCTTCTGCCATAACTTCAAAGTGTGCAAGGAAAAGGGAACAATTGTAAGGGTAACAACTTCAAGGGATATTGTCGAAAGGTACATTCCTGGCTTACACAACGATTGCCTGACATGGTTTAGGAATCCACCGCTAGGGAAGGAACGTGATAATCATGAAACCTCCATTACCAGATGAAATAGCGGAATGGTTTTGCTGGAGATATGCACGCCGGGGCATGGTTATAAGTGAGTTTGGCAAAACTCCTAAAAAGATGTATTGCCGGTCCTGTGGTGAGTGGCATGAAACAGAGATAGTGCTATTCGATTTTGGCGAAGGGTACAAAAACAAACTGATGAAGTACAGGGAGGAAGTTGTACAGGGAAGAAAGCAGGAGGAGAAATGGCGGTAGGAAAGATAGAGATTGAACAGGAAACACGACTCTGTTATGTGAAAGGCAAGAAGTGCCTGTTCCATATGTGGTGTGACCGGGCAAAGTTCGCTTATGTAGACGGACTTCCCGGAGGCTTCGTAAGGGAAACCTTCGCTCTCGTTGAAAACGAAATGGGAGAAGTCTTTGAGGTTTTCCCGAAAGAGGTGAGATTCGCTGATGATAGATGTAAACTGGCATGGGTTACGGAGGTACACGAATGAGACTGAGACAGAAGTATAAAACCATGAGAAGAAGAATCTTGGCAGCGATTTGCGCTCTGGTGTTGGCGGTAGGCATTACCGGGTGCAACAGGTCTTTCTTTGACACCACATTTAAGTTTGATGAGGCTTATATCTATATGCCTGATGGAACAGTAATTCATGGAGAGGTAGATAGTTGGACAGACTTTGAAGATGGAGATCAGTTGCAGGTTACGATTGCTGGAGTCACCTACCTGACCCATGCAACAAATGTTGTTCTTATTTCGCACTAAGGAGGAAACATGGAAATAGCAATCTGGATTATAGCGGCCTGTGAAGTAATCAGAATGGCACAGAATTTTGTGCAGATCATGACGATTAAGCACGACACAAGCGCAAGGGACAATGCCTATGCGGAGTTTGTCAAGTCGCTAAAAGTGTCTGATAGGGAATTCGTGAAGCGGCTTCTGGAAGAGTTTGAGGAAGGCGGTGAGGATGAAGGTTGAATTAGACGACAAATTTGAGACAATCCTAATCTGTGCAGAAAGGTATGCCTGTGGTCGTGAGTCCTACATGCCGTCATTAGTGATCGACTATATTACCCCGCTGTTGGCGAACCTGTCCGATAGGGCATTGTCAGTGCTAAATGACGATATGCGTATGACTGATGAGATGGATGGCAGGTGCAAATCAGTTGAGGCTGTTCCCGGAGTGCGTCACGGAATATGGGGCAATGACCGTATCGACAAGCCGGGATGGATGCGCTTCTGGCAGGCGGTTAAGGCAGAGATGGAGAGGAGACGGCTATGAAGGA
>ODAJ011956837.1_pt1 | contig 58752 bp, 50 predicted proteins | sample 1539241 | NCBI WGS metagenome assembly ODAJ01 (sample SAMN02144231, study PRJEB22623) | gut metagenome | biome: sheep rumen | host: Ovis aries | place: New Zealand | reverse complement strand
ACTCAAGTTACTTTTTACCTTCTTCACCAGATTTTTCTTATTTGTATTACTCTTATATAAACACAATCTTACTTTCTTACGTTTATATTTTTCAACTCTCAAACAGTAAGTAGCTTTTTGATACTTATATCCCTTAGGGACATTTTTCTTTCGTTCCTTCATCCATAAAGACTTACTATACTTTCTGGTTTTAGATAACTCCTTACCGCCTATTGATGAAATATAAAAATTCTCCATCTTACCCTTCTTAAAGACCATATCAACCTTAATCTTTATAGTTCTAGTTGACTCACCCTTAGAATTCAAAGTCATAGGTAAGATAGTTTTATATTCAACCTTCTTGGTTTTCTTTGTAGTTTTAGTTTTCTTTGTAGTTTTAGTTTTCTTATTAGAACTCTTGTTCTTCTTATTTTCCTTGTTCTTATCAGTCTTTTTACTCTTTTTCTTCTTTGTAACTTTCTTACTACTCTTCTTACTCTTAGCATCTATATTCTGATCAACAACAATCGCCTCACCATCCAGCATACTATTAGCAGTCTTACTAACCTTTTTCTTTGATTCAGATTTCTTTTTACTACTAGCTTTTTTCTTACTCGAAGATTTCTTACTGCTTGATTTCTTTTTATTTGACTTCTTACTCGAACTCTTCTTACTAGATTTCTTTCCAGAATCCTTATTCTCTTTAACCTTCTTATAAACTATCTTCCCTTTTAATTTCTTTTTACTTCTACTAGCATAAAAATCATATGTATCACCCTTAAGTGAAACACCATTACTAAGTGGTCTATTAATCTTTAAATTAAAAGTCTTAGTTATAATACCAGTCTTAGAATTAGATAAAGGAATTACATATAAATCATAGGTTCCTCTTGCTCCAGGAAATGCTGCCGACCATTCAAATCCTCTCCATATTGAATGTCTCATCATATGATTTCCCTTAGAATCTGTTCCCCAATAAAATCCTAGATGACAATCTCCGCCACGAACCGTAGGAGAAAAATAAATCATATAACCTTTCTTAATTCTTTTATCCTTATTAAGAACTTTATTTGTATCCTTAGAATTACTAACTCTACCAGCGCAATACTTCTTAACCTTGTACTTATTAATAAAATTCCACCATACAAAACCATTACATATCTTACCAAGGCTACCGCCCTCAATAAGTCTATCATAAAACTCAGGAATAGATTTTTCAGTTTTACTTGCATAATACATAACTGAAGTAACTACACCAGTACAATTATATCCATATCCAGCTTTATCTCTATATTTATACTGAGTATTTGTTGCAAAATTATAATTGATATTTGTACCAACATTACCATAGTTTAATCCATGATAAACTGCACCATTATAATGAAGTCCCTTATTCCAATTTGCATCAAAATACTTTTTTAATGTATCAAGTGCATGATATCCCTTAAATCCAAGAGCCTCATCGATAAAGATTGTATCCTTATCTTTTACATTATCATTCTTATAAACCCTCTTTTTCTTCTTAGAATCTTTCTTATCCTTGTTGTTTACTACAACATTTTTTGTATCACCATAAACAACACTGGTACCAACCACTCCAAATCCAACATCTGTAAAAACAACACTTAGTATCAAAATAACACTAACTAAAATTTCATAAAACTTCTTATTTATATTTTTCATAATTTTCTCCAAAACAACTATTTCTCACACTATAATTATTACTATTCAAATCACAATTATCTTATTTATAAATATCTTTAAGCGTTAATAAACATACTTTGTCTTGATCAGCATTCTCTTTGACCCACTTTGAAAATCCTTTCAATGCAAATAAGAAATACTGAACTTCTTCGTACTTTGAATTAATCAAACCTTTTCTATTCATTAATGCTTCATATACATCTCTATCGATACTTTCATTTTTAAATTTACATTCTCCTATAACGGCCTTTTTAGCACCTTCATCAACACCCACGACATCTATATCTGTAGGTGTATGAAAATTATCATTTCCCCACCATTTTCCTACATTCGTAACAAAACAGTTTAAATTTCCATTTAATCCTTCTCTTAAAATATAACGCCTACACATTTCCTCGAAAATACCCCCCATAAAAAAATGTAATTTATTTTTAACATTTTTTTTATAATATACGTCCCCTTTATTCATTTCTATAGCAGCTCTAGCTGATGGAATAAAAGTATACCAAAACCTATACAACCCATCAACAATTTCGTAACTAGTTTTTTTCCTATTGTTTTTCTCTGTCATAGGTTCAATCTTAGATATAATTCCTACAGTCATTAAATTTTTCAAAGTATATGTTAATGTAGCTGTAGAAATATGAGATTTTTCCGCTATTTCATTAACTTTATTTGCTCCTTTTGCGCAATTTTCAATAACCGAATTATAAGTATTAACTGTACGAAACTCTTGCATCAATAGATTCATAGGTTCTTCATAAAGATACCCTGAAGGGCTAAAGAAATTGTTTATCAAGTTTTCATCTAAACTAAACTTATCATCAAATAACTGTAAATATTTTGCGACACCACCTGTCACTCCATATACAATCGCCTTTTCCTCAAAACTATACTTTGGCGTAAATAGTGCAGATTCAATGTAATCAAATGGTTTAAGAAATATCTGATTTGTTCTTCTTCCAAACAAAGGACTCTTCTCACTCAAAATTTCCTTTTCCATAAAACTAATAGCCGATCCACATATAATCAAATATATATTTTTAGTAGAAAATACATTGTCAATAGCTACTTGAAACTTAGACATAAACGACGAATCTGCCTCTGCAATATACGGTATTTCATCTAGTGCAATTATTATTTTTTCTTTTTTACAATTGTTTCCTATAAAATTAAAAAAACTATCTAAATCAGCAAATGATATACCTTCCATATCGGGCATCATATCTGTTACATACTGTTCTGACCATCTCTTAACATTATCTTCAAGACTACTCTGACTAGCCATATAATAAGATGATTTTTTGTCTTTAATAAATTCAGCAATAAGTCTAGATTTTCCTATTCTTCGTCTGCCATAAATAACTGTCATTTGAAATCCTGGCTTTTTGTATGTATCTTCTAATACTTTTAATTCATCTTTTCTACCAATAAACATAGACATCCTCCTTTATACATTTTTAGTAAAATGTAATTTACTAAAATATGTTTTACTAAATTATATTTTAGCAAAATCGTCACAAAAGTCAAGTCAAAAAAGACTATGGCCAATTACAGCCATAGTCCTTGTAACTTTGTAACTTTTCGTGGAAATCAAAATATTTCAAAAGGTCATAAAAACCTTAGAAATTCTCAGCTTTTATTTCAAAATAACTCTGTGGATGATTGCAAACTGGACACTCATCAGGTGCCTTCTTGCCAACTACAATATGTCCGCAGTTAGAACACTGCCATATCTTTTCTTCATCCCTAGAGAATACAATACCATCTTCGATATTCTTAAGAAGCTTTCTATATCTTTCCTCATGCTCCTTCTCAATCGCTGCAACCTGCTCAAAGATTTCAGCAATGTCATCAAAGCCTTCCTCTCTTGCTTCCTTAGCGAATGTAGGATACATCTCCTGCCATTCATAAGCTTCGCCATCTGCAGCTGCATTAAGATTATCAACAGTACTACCAATACCTGTTAAAATCTTATACCAAAGTTTCGCATGTTCCTTTTCATTTGCTGCAGTTTCTTCAAAAATTTTACTAATCTGAACATAGCCATCCTTCTTAGCCTTCGAAGCAAAATAAGTATACTTATTTCTAGCCTCTGACTCGCCAGCAAATGCGGCCATTAAATTTTTCTCAGTCTTAGTACCCTTAAGTTTCTCACCCTTAGTTTCTAAATTAGCCATCAACTATACCTCCTATATCCTCGCAATTTAGCCACATGATTGCACTTACAAACGCCATCACGCTTATTGATTATTATACCATAAATAACATCTTATATCATCCAAATTAGAGCAATAAAAAAGTGAATTTCGGCCAATCTTTAATCAAAACGCAAATCAGCCGAAACACACTCCATCATAAAATCCTATCTAAAACATCTTCCCAGAGAATCTTTCCCTAGGCATGGCATCAAAATCATAACTCTCTAGTTCTTCAATGCTTGTAAGGTTAGTATGACAACCCTCGTGAATCATCAAGTTAGAATCCTCACCTAACTGTACAACTACAACCGGTTTATGACTAGCATGAGCATAACCTATCTCCCAGGCAGTTCCACTATCACTATAACCACCATAGTATAATGCAACAACCACGTCACAAGCATCAATACCACGCACATCATTAGTAAAAGTATCAAGACTCCACGCTAAAGAACCGACATTGCCCTCACGAACTTCATGCTCCCTTGGGCTAAAAACATAAAAGCCTCGACTTCTTAGTATATCTTCAACTCTTTCAATATTCTTTATCTCTCCATCATTAAATAACGGACTAGCTAGGTAAATATTTTTCATCAATTCTCCTTTTCTAGCAAATGCTTCGCATAAGAGCAAGTAGCCTCAACCCTATCGCCCTTTTTCTTGATTTCCTCAACAGCCATCATCACAAGCTCTCTTGCAATACCCTGACCTCTTAATGACTCATCAGTCCAAGTGTGAGTAATAGTTGAAACTCCATCAAATGTATGTGGAAAATTAATTTCACATATCACCTTATTCTCATCGTTCTTAGCATAAATTCTTTCATTTTCAATAATGTAATTCATATAGACCCCCATATTATTTTTTATAAATAAACATTGCCCCCCGACGGAATTAATTACAAGGTACTCATAAAACTAACCGCCAAACGTTTAGGACAGCACCCATGTGTCCATAATAACAAGACATTCACATTGTGTCAAGTGTCAGTAAAGCACATATTAACCAATACTAATTACAAATTCCACTCCATTTTCATGTCTGTTAGCGTTAATTTTAAATCCATGATAATTTATGATATCCTTTGCAAGTGCAAGCCCAATACCAGTGTTACCATTTTTACCAATATAAAATCTATCAAAAATATGACTTACATCTTCTTCTGAAATTTCCCTACAATCATTCCATATTCTTATCTTCTTATTATCGCATGAAATGTTTATTTTACTCTGCGCATATTTTAATGCATTGGTAAAAATATTATTAAACGCATGTTCAAATTGTGCAATATCAATATTAATACTTCCATCTCCAAGATTTAAATTAACTTCAAGTTTTTTATCCCTTACTGCTCCTTCAAAGGGCATGATACAATCCTGTATGAAATCTGAAGAACTAATCTGTTCTTTATTAAGTTTAGTCATACCACTTTCAAGTTTTGCAACTGACACAATATCATCAATCAATTTCGATAATTTATCTATCTGTTTTGATATTATATCACTTGTCTTTCTCCCATCAACAATTACACCTTTTCTAAGACCTTCTGAATATCCTTTTATAGATGCTAAAGGAGTTTTAAGTTCATGTGATGTATTCTCAAAAAACTTTCTTTGCACAATTGCATTTTTATCAATTCTTCTTCCTATAATCATTGCACTAATTAAAGCTATCAAACCTAAAATTATAGCAGTAAATATAATAATCTTATTTATCCCGTCAATAAATGCATAATCCGATGTAAGATCTACATAGCAAAAACACATGCCTTTTTCTGCGTTACTTTCTTTTACCTCTTCAGGAGACAATCCAAATGACATTTCTTCTTTATAATAGGGTTTATATCCTTTTACAACATAATGATTTTTACCCACTCTAACGACTCTTGCTTCCAAACCTTCCATTTTTTCAGCAAATGCCTTATATTCATTATCATTTTTTGTGGATTTCATCTCATCTATTTCATCTTTATAATCATTTACAAATCCATTTAATGTTTTGTAATAATCATAATTCTGCCAATATTCTTGCCAATATTTATAATCTTCCTGAAGATACTTTATTGCTTTATTGTGCTTATCTATTTTTTTCTGATTTAGACTATCAAGATCTTTTAATATCTTATCGTCACTCTCTACTTTATATGCTATTACTTTTGACTGATATGATGTATCAAAGAATGGTACAGCATCTCTAATGCCCCCTACTACAAATCTCTCGTAATAATCTTCTATCACATCATTTGCTGTTTTTGTTAAATCTTTTATATTTATAGAATCATATATAAATATGAGTAACACCGTTGCCAATATAAGTATGATCTCTATAAAAATAGTTATTTTCAAACCTGTTTTCTTCATATTACCCTCTAAAATCTATAACAAATTTCATTCCATTTGCTGTTTTTTTTGCATCAATTTTATAAGCATGATAATTGATAATATCCTTAACAACTGAAAGAATAACACCTGTGCTTGAACCGTCCTTGGTGTAAAATCTGTCAAATATATGTTTAATATCATTATCTGAAATATTATCCATGTCAAAATCTATGTTAATGATTTTATCATTGTTTTCTATACTGATTTCACTCTTTGCCTTATCACAAGCATATTCATATATGTTATTAAGCGCTCTTTCAAATTGTTTGATATCCACTTGAACTATTGTTTCTTCAACATTAAGATCTATATCAAGTTCTTTCTTTCTAATAACATTTTCAAATGGCATCAAACAATCCTGGATTATTTCTGAAATATCAACATCTTCCTTATCAAGAGTAATAACGCCACTTTCAATTCTTGCGACACATAATACATCTTCAACAAGCTTTGTCATTTTATCTGTTTGTTTTGAAATATAAGCACCGCTTTCTTTTAATTTTTCCGCATCTCCATCTTTTAACACATCTGAATAACATCTAAGTTTAGCAAGTGGAGTCTTAAGTTCATGGGATGCGTTTTCAAAAAAGCTTCTTTGAGATTTATCTGTTTTTCCAATATACGAACCGACGAACATTCCAAAGAACAAACCAATTACTGCTACTATTATTGCAGCAAGTATAATCGCTCTTCGTGTTCTTTCAATAGAATTAACACGAGCTGTTACATTAATATAATTTATAAAATAACTATGTATATGCTTCTCTTCTAAATCATATTCCATATTATAAGGATCCATATATTTATCAATATAAAATGTTTTTCCATCGACTTCTATTTTTCTTGGATCCCTTTTGTTTACTTCCTCATAAAACTTCTTTATTTCCGATTTCTTTTTAAGGATTTTACCCTTTTTTATAATTGAATCATATTCTTTAATTGCAGCTCTAACCAACCTATATTCTGGATATGTTTTATTCCAGTAATCTCTAGGTTCAAATTCCTCATCCGGATGTTCTTCTATGTATTTTAAACGATCCTCTATTTCTTTCTCTGTCAAATCGGCTGCATTATCCTGTGTATCATCATAAGAATAACTGGTTTGTCCCACGTAAAATCTTAATTTTTCTATCTCGTCATAAGATATGCTACCTGGATTAATGCTATCTTCTCTATAATCCTCAAGATTACCAATAGCCTCTTCTTTAATATTTTTTGTACTTTTATTCGTATATGTATTTATAAAAAAAACTATAAAACATATCCATAACATTTCAAAAAGCAACACAACTCTGATGCTAATTTTATTCATTTTCATCAACCTCTAATTTATGATCTTACTGTATATTATACTATACAATACTCTCAAAAATAAAATAATATATCCCTAATAAAGCGGAACTTTAACTTTGCCAAAGTCCCGCTTATATTTTTAATATTTAATTTTCTTCATACCAAGCATATAACTATGTTCTGTAACATCACTTAAGATATCATCTACAACTGCTAATTCCTCAATATTCTTTCCATCAACATCACATCTATATAATACACCTTTTTCAAAAGAATCATTTGTATACTCAGCATAATATAACTTACCCTTAATTTCTCCGAAGAATAAACCTTTTTTAGCTAATCTCTTAACCTTCTTAATTTTATTCTTAGATACTTTATAAATATCATATCGACTTGTATGAACATCACTTCCAAAATCCTTATAAACAACCACATATTTTCCATCAGTATTTACAATTTCGCCCTTAAATAATTTCTTTACTTTTCCACTCTTCATATTATATGAAAATGTATCTTCTTTCCATGAGCCCCAGCTATTTCTTGTTACAAAAATCTGATTACCATATGCACTAGAAATATATGCGCAATCTGGAGTATTCTTATCATTTTTCTTTGTTCTCTTAATAGATGCAACATTCTTAATCTTCATGGTCTTAAGCGTAAGTTTCTTAAGTTTAAGTCCCTTCGTAAAATATACAACCTTACCATTCGTTACTGCAGTTGTATCTATGTCTGTTTGTTCATATTCCTTAGCATCCTTACTCTTTAACATCACCTTAGTTCCATCTATTGCAAATGTATATTCACCAAAGTTAACTACATCATCTTCTTTATATTCATCATCAAAAATTCTCACATATGAGCTACTCTTTTTTGTTGCTTTGTTAGCTCCATTTGTCTTTGCCTCAACACTTGTTGCTCCTCCAGCAAATACTGTTCCTGCAAGCATTAATACTGCCATTCCTAATACAATACCTTTTCCTTCATTAACTGTTTTTTTCATTTTCAAATCCTCCATATCGTTTATATTTATATTTTATTTTTTTGTTTGTCGTTGTTTATCTCAACCACAACTATATGATATCAGATAAAAAATCAAAAGTTGTCAAAAAATTGTAATAAGAAAGTGTTGAAATTAACACATATTTTTTCACATAAAAAAAGCCAGCTCTATGCCGACTTCAATAACACTATACTAGCAATTCTCTAATGTCCCCATCAGTAAATAATACCCATTGACACATATATGATTGTCTGATATTATTTTCTTAGAGGTACTGCCGATAGACGGTTAGTCTCTGAGTTTGGTTAAAAAAATAACCGCACCTTGGGAACTATGTGGGCGGTTATTTTTTTATGCTCATTTTAGCTATAACAAATCCAAAGCTAATACATGAGATTACTAGTCCCAATATACCAACAAAGAAGGAACTGCAAAACAGTTCCTTCTAACTTTGACTCAATGTCTTAAATTTAATACCGCTAAACGGCAATGTTATAAACACATAACTATGTGTAGCATCATTATAAATTATTAAAATGCCTATGTCAAGCATTCCATATATGCATTATAGTGTAAAGTTTTTTTGTCAGTTAAATAAAAAATTAGAGCCGTGAATATTCATAGGAATACGCACAGCTCGTATAAAACATATTAGTTTTTTCTTCTGAAGATATTGTACTAAACTCAATACCAAAATTCAACTACTTTTATCAGAAAAGTGGCTCAAATGATACTATCTGTAAATGATATTATAAAAATGTACAACTCCAAGTAGCGTTATAATATATCCATGGAGGTATTAACCATGGATAACAAGCTACTCACACAGTTACGAATCTTGAAAATGACAGATTCAAAACCAATTTTTTCTGAATTATCTAGGATTTATAACATTGATCGACGAACTATAAAAAAATACTATGACGGGTATGAAGGTAAAAGTTCCTCTCGAAATAAACCTAGTAAACTTGATAAATATGAAATACTCATACGCAGAAAATTAATGATTAAAGGAACTACTATCAAATCTGTGTATGAATATATTTATAACGAAATAGATTCTGATATCGGGAGCTATTCAAATTTTAATAAATATCTTAAACGCAAGGAAATACGACCCAAGAAACATACAAAGGGTCATCCGAGGTTCGAGACACCTCCCGGTTATCAGGCACAAGTTGATTGGAAGGAAGATATTATACTTGCCAATCGATATGGAGAAATCTTCACCTTTCAGGTGTTTGATTATAAATTAGGGCATTCTAGATACTGCCACTTTACTTACAAAATTACAAAAACAAGACAGGATGTATTCGACTGCTTGATTGCTTCATTTAAGGCAACCGGTGGAGTGCCCCAGGAAATTCTTTTTGACAACATGACATCTGTCGTGGATTTGAAAGATGGACAAAGGCGCATAAATAATCAAATGAAAGCCTTTGCAGATGATTTTCACTTTAAGATTAGATTGGCTAAACCAAGACACCCCTTCACCAAAGGAAAAGTAGAAACCATAAACAAGTTTTTAGATTGGCTTTTACCTTATGAGGGTGAGTTTGAAACTGAACAGGAACTTATAACAATTCTTGAAAGTATTAATAATAGAGTTAATAAAAGTGTCTGTCAGGCAACAGGTGTGCCACCGCTGCTGTTATTCCAAACAGAAAAGGAATATCTACAGTCTTTACCTAATCAGAAAGTCATTGAATCTTATCTGTCCCACGACCGTCAAATCAAAGTACAGAATGATTCTATGATTAATTATAAAAACAGCAAATATTCCGTTCCACTTGCTTATATTGGAAAAAATGTCTGGATTAGACATATATCCGATAAGCTACATATTTATTATAACACGGATAAGATTGCTATACATAAGATATCTAGTAAAAAACTTAATTATAATAAAGAGCACTATACCGAACTTTTATCAAATGTATTAAACAACATTGATGATATATCGGATTTGGCAGACTTAAACCTCAAGCAGATGGATGAATTCCTGTAAAGGAGGATCTATGCCAAGCTATACAAAGATAATAGATGGTCTAACCGATTTAGGAATATACAAAATGCAGGAATATATAGACCACTATATAAATGCTGTAAATAATGGAGAAAAGTCTTTCAGTGATGCACTGGAAGAACTGATTTCCATTGAACAAGAAAACAATAGGTTACGTGCGATAAATTCGTGTGTAAAAGTTGCAAACTTCCCATTTATAAAAACAATGGATGATTTTGATTTTTCATTTCAACCAGGAATAAATAAAAAGGAATTACTTGAATTTACTTCTCTTGGATTTATAGAACGAAATGAAAACATCCTTTTTGTTGGAACAAGTGGAGTTGGTAAAACTCATTTAGCTACTTCAATAGGAATTGAATGTGCAAGAAACCGATATTCAACATATTTTGTTTCTTTTGAAAATCTCATGCTTCAACTTAAAAAAGCGTTAAATGAGAACTGTTTGGAACAACGCATGAAGTTCTTCTCACGATATAAAATTTTAATAATTGATGAAATTGGTTATATGCCGATAGATGCTGATTCAGCAAATCTGTTTTTTCAACTTGTGGCAAGGAGATATGAAAAGCATTGCACAATCATTACGACAAACATGCCATTTTCAAAATGGGGTGAAATATTTGGATCAACAACACTTGCTAATGCAGTGCTTGATAGGTTACTTCACCATTCATCAGTAATTTCAATCAAAGGACCGTCATATAGGCTTAAAGACAAAAAGGCTTTTCTTGAAAGTCAAAGCGATGACTGAGTGGAGTAATTGTACATTTTTATTTTCCACTTTTTATACGTATTTATATTGACTTTTACAAATTTAAACAATCTATCATCTAATTCATTATTTTCAAAACAATTCTTAATTCCAGGAGCAACTTTCATATAATAAAAATCATCATTTTCCATTTTTTCTCCCTTTTGTTTTCTTCTTTCAATTGCAGCAGCATATGTTCTACCTATTATCAATACTTTACCAGCTATTACTTCTTCATTCTCATGTTTAAGATTATTTACACACATTTTATACAATATATCATTAGCAAATACCCATCTCTCTTTGTTTTTATTTATATACTCTCTATACTCTTTTGCTATATCAATATCTTTATTAATCATACCTTACACCTCCAAAACTTCAACCTTCTACATTTATACCTTCATCATCACTCTATCCCATATCAATCACCCCATATACCAAAAAAGACCGCACAGCCAAAACCATGCAGTCTTTCTCCTATGTTTCTATTAACTTTTATACCTTTAACTTCAATAACATTTATCGCTTATAAATATTTAATATATCTAAATAATTTTCAGGAAAGCCAATTAACATCAAATCTATACTATCTCTAAAATCATCAATTATTTTTGAAACATCTTTTACCAGGTTTTCTTTATCCTTCTTATCCAAAAGTCTTCTAAGCGACACAAGGATATACGCAAATAACGAATCATTTCTCACAGAAGGATAAGACCTATAAAACCTTGATGATAATCTAGCAGGTGGATAAAACCCTGTATTATACATTCTCGCAGCATGCGAACATTTATTTCTCAATACAGACAAACAATGTAGATGATTTTCTAACGTTCTAATACCTGTACCAACAGCTCTTGCTATAAGTTCCTGCTCCGAAAAATACAAACACCCATAAAACTTTGAAACATTTGAAAATGACATCAATTCAAACATAACCCAAAGTGGCATTTTATTTGAATACTTTTCGCTATGATGCTTAACAATCAAACTATCCTTATAATAATTCCTTTCTTTCTGAAAACTATCCATAACCTCACTATAACCCTGTTTATAGTAATAATTATTCTCATCGTAATGCTGATCATATGGAGGTTCGAAGCATTTTTTTAACGAAAAATAATGTGATATTTGTGTTTTATAAAAAATTTCAACTTTTTCCAAATATTTTCTACAAACATGTCGCATTGCTTCATCAAATAAATATATATGATAAATATGCTCAAAAGTCACACCATCTTTTAAATCACTATTGTCAGGCTCTTTTCGAAACTGTAAAGCATATCCCGAAAAACGATAATAATTTATATTTGACAAAACATCCAACGCATATTCTTCATCCTCAATAATAACATTATGTTCTTTTAACTTATTTATCTGTTCTGGAAACTCAAGTGGTTTCTTTAAATCCAATTATTTACACCTCCACACATATATAGTAAAAAAGCTGGACCTAAAGCCCAGCTTGGTCCTCAATACCTTAACGGTCTCGAGCAACTCTGTTAAGTTAATAATACACAATTATTGTTTTTTTTTCAACATATAATTTACAAATTTATACCATAGATTAAATTATCTACGAAATTTTAACAATAGATAATTTATATCATTCACCCCCATACCACAAAAGGCCACACAGTCCTTCAACTATGTAGCCTCATTACATCACACTATATTCACTTACACATCTTCCCTAAACGTATCCGGCTTCCCCGGATTAAACACCTCATTACATGTCATTACCGTAACCAGATCATCTGTATCAGAAAGATTAATAATATTATGAGTCCAACCAGGAATCATATGCACCGCCTCAATCTTATCGCCCGAAACCTCAAACTCAACCATCTCGCCCGTATTAATATTACGCTCCTGGATAAGTCCATGCCCAGCAACAACAATGAAAAGCTCCCACTTGGAATTATGCCAATGCTGTCCCTTCGTAATCCCCGGCTTACTAATATTAATCGAAACCTGTCCGCAGTCCTCAATATGCACAAGCTCAGCAAATGAACCACGATTATCAACATTCATCTTAAGCACATACTTAAACTTATCAGCCGGTAAATAACTCAAATATAAACTATATAATTTCTTAGCAAATGCCCCATCTGGCATCTTAGGCATCATCAATGTTGAAGGCTGCTCTTTAAAAGTCTCAAGCAACTCTACAATTTCACCAAGAATAACCTTATGAGTAACAGGAACACAACAGTATCTACCATCATCAGAAAGAACTGTACCATTAATCACATCAGCAAATGCCATCAATATTAATCACACCCACAGACAACATATAATTATTCTAAGTTCAACTCTTCTTTTATACACTCAGTACATAGATCAACCCTTTTTATCATTTTCTCACAATTTTCCTCAACGCTATTCGCAAAAAAATAATCTGAATCATTTCCACCACATAAAATTATCGCTAAATTATTTAACGTACAACCATTTGTAATAACATCATCTATCTTTGTTCTAAGACTATCTGTCATATATAAAATATTTTTATGATATGCTTCTATAAGCTTTTGATTACTTTCTAACGGTGCAAATTTTTCAACTTCATTACACTCTTTAAATTCATTACCTTGACCAACAAACGAATAAAAATACGCTCTATATTCTAATAAATCTCCATATAACTCTCTATATGCCTGAATTTTATATTCTAGAACTTTCATTCTTCTTGCCTCAATACTAGCATTATTATCTCTAAAAATCTGTAAAATTGAATTAATTATCAATGTAACTAATGAAGCTGCCACCATCATCAAACCAACTATAATTTCATCACTCATTGTCTCTATCTCCTTTATATTACGTATATATCTCTATACATTTACTTTTCAAATTCAAATAATAAGAATCTACAACTCGCTTTTATCATCCTTCTTCATATGACCATATACCCATAGAGCTCTATCCGTTTTTCTATCAATTTCTTTCTTACCAAATAATCGTTCTAAAAACCATTTATAACCTCTATATTTAGCACAAACACCTTTTATATCATTCTTATCTGGCAATTCTTCATATTCAATTTCATATGGCTTAACGCCTCTATAAACTGCCTCTACTGCTATACGTGCAAATCGATCATAAATTGGCCAATTCCCTTTAGATAAAAAGAATATCAAATTAATAATATTTACTGGGCCAAAATTTGCAGGAACTCCACAATGTATAATCATTTCGTATATTTTCTCAAAATCATCATAATTTTTTATACATTTCCATCTTTTCTGTACTTCTTCCAAAAAACATTCTAAATGATCTTTATCTATTTTTTTACCGTAACAATTTAAATAACACCCATTTTCTATCACCGGAATATACTTATCATCAATCTTTTCAACTTTTCCATTCTTCCATGCAACAACATCCACATTTACTTCTCCAAAATTTAAATATTTCATTATTGCTTCTTCGTACTCTTTATCTACCGGTTTCGATATTTTAATACCCTCAAACTTTTCACCAAAATATGCATTTTCAAGTTTATCAATGTTATTAATAAATTCATCTTTATTCAATTTCATATTTTATTCCTCCTATACAAATAATCTTCTACCTTCATCCTCACACATCTCACTCTTTCCCATATCTCATCACCCCATACCACAAAAGGCCACACAGTCCTTCAACCATGTAGCCTCATCACATCACACTATATTCAACATTTTACAACTCATCAATCAACGTAATAATCTCCTTAATCGGCATCAACCTATCATCAACAGCCTTAGCCCTATGATACCTCAAAATATCCTCCGCCGTCTTCCGCATCGCCGCAAATGCCACCCCACTCAACCGATTCGCATAAATCCGATATTCACACCATGCTCAGCAAATACCTCCTCAGCAATAACATTAAAACTCAAAGGAACAACAACAATCGGCGTATCCTTATATTCTGCTCTAAACTTATCGCAGAACTCAACACTCTCCTCATGATCCTTTTTACGGCTGTGAATCATAATACCATCAGCCCCAACCGCAGCAAATGCTCTCGCACGCTCAAGTGCATCCTCCATTCCCTGCTCTAAAATCAAACTCTCAATACGGGCAATAATCATCTTTTATTTAGAAAATGCTTTATTGTACTCGCTTATATAAAATTCATTATCAGGCGAAAGTTCTATAGCCTTATTCATATATGTTTTTGATGCCATATACTTTCTCATCTTATATAATGTAATTCCTTTGTTATAATAAGAAAATGAATCGTTCTCATCACACTCTATCCCTTTATCAAACCACACCAGAGCTTCTTCATATCGACATAATTGAAATAAGCATAAACCTATATTTCCACAAATTTCTGAAGAATAACCTTTTATTTCCAATAACCTATTATATAAAATTAATGCATCTTCATATTTATGTATATCATATAAATACGACGCAATAAAATCTAATGATTCAAATTCCTTATAATCCATCTTAATTGCCTGACTAAAACAATCCACAGCTTCTTCTATTTTGCCCAATTCAAATAGGATTCTTCCTTTATTATAAAAACTACAACCTTTTATAAATTTGATATTACTATCTTGAATCTGTCTATCACATAAAGCTAAAGCTTTCTCATATTCTTTTTTCTCAAAAAAAGAATCAATCATTTTATTAAAGTTATCACAGTCCATTTCATTTTTAAAAACCATATCCAATTGCTGCTTAAGTTTATCCGAAACGTTCATCAATGATATATTTTTATTGTCATCAACCAAAACACAAACACCATATTTTGATTCCAACAAATCCGTTATAGTTTTTAGTTTTTCATTCCAAGATAAATCATCTGATGATAATCCCTCAAGTTTAACTCGTTCATGTAAAACATTAAATATAAGATTTATGAGTTCAACAAAGTCAAGATCTTCAATTTTCTTACTAACTGGATTGGGTAAAGAATACATTAACGATGAATTACCAAAGTTTTCAAACTCCAAATCACGAAAGTAATAGTTCTGAATAGTGGTAATATCTTCTAATGATCCAACATCAATAATCCCTTTATTATCTACTATGTAATTCTTAAAATCATCCGAAGCATCATTAATTATTATCCTAACTTCGCTTTGATTACTAAACTTGATATCTTTATATAACAATTCCATCGGAACAATCTCTTCAACTTCAAACGAATCTTCCATATTTATATATTTAATTGGAGAAATAATAATACTATCCCTATTTATTCCAAGTGACTCGAGTTTAGTAATTATTCTTTCAAAGAAGATTCCTGGATCATTTATAAAAACAACAACCGGTCTATCATCATAACAAACATTCTCTAATTCAGTTTCTGCTTTTATATCAGTAAAATCCGAAAAATACTCTTTGGTTATACTTAAAGAATACTGTGCTCTCCTATCTTCTCCAAAGCTTTTCTTAAATGATTTATTATGAATTCCATATAGACATAAACATCTATAATCCATCATTGCTTTACGTCTATAATACGTATTTCCTTTGTAGTTAAACTTTTCTATAGATTTATCAATAATAGTTTGATTCAAACAATCATCAATATCTCTTGAACACTTAAATACTCCTTCAAGATTATCACCTTGACCAATATTTCCAGTTTCACCAATATCTATCCAGGCTTTAGGAGTATTAAAAAACAGTTTTCCCTTTTGGAACGATTCTGCATATCTCCTAAGTGTGCATTTAATTAACATTAGCGGTCTGAATGATTGGTCAAATGTAGAAAGAAGTTTATCAACGGAAATATTATTATCCATCTATTATTCCTCCATGTTACTATTCTCTATAACTCCATATAACATAATCTATTTTCTTTATGTCCGACAACTCTTCATTATCCTTATACTGCGGAAGCAACTCATCAAATCTTTCTATACATTTACGTCCTTCTTCAGAATTTAAAATATCTACATATTTTGCTTTAATATCATTATAGATATTAACAGCCTCTTTAATTCTTTCTTCATAGTACTTATCAGAAAAACTATCCCATCTTTTTTCAAATCCCATATTCATTAACACATACTTATCCCAAATTGGCTCATCTGGAGATACTGTAGCTATTATTTTACTAGCAAATGAAACATCTACTCTTTTTGAAACATCATAAAGTTCTTTTAATAATTCTTCAAAACTTCTTTTTGATCCTTTTACCTGTTCTTCTAATAAAGCAAAATATTTATCACTCCACTCCTGAGACACAAATCTAATATTGTAAAAGCTCTTATATTTCTTTCTAAAACTTTCAGTTACTGTAAAATCACTTCTTTTTATATCCTTTCGTATTTCTAAATACTTTCCTACTTTCAAAACATCCTCAAGACATTTTCTTACCATCGAATCACAACTCAACTTCACAACATACACCTCCTCAAAAAACAAAAAAAGCCGACTCTCGCCGACTCAACTAACACTATTACAGCAAACATTCAATGGCCCCATATCCCATCAGCTTACCAAAATAAAAATATACAATTCCCCTTATACACTAAGTCTAATACTCATAAAATCATATGTCAACAAAAACAAAAACACCCTATAATATATCAATTCTTCTTACTTTAGTTATCATATATCAAAAGACTGCACAGCAAAAACCATGCAGCCTTTCAGTTTATTATTCATTTCTTCCACAAGCTGATTCACCCCTCCAAATCAAATAAACACCTTCTCTATATTTATATTATTATATATTTTCTAACTTTTGATGTTTTAATTTATATGTCATATTCGTATTATCAATTTCCATCCTATAAACTGGAATTCCTTTTTCTTTAGCGATATATGAAATAATTTTCATATTTATATTACTAATCTTCCTACCTAAAAAAATAGCACTAGGTTTATAAATAACACTTGGATATTTTTCAAATGCTACTGCCGGATCATTCGTAGAAAAAAACATTCTCCATTCTTTTTCTGGTTCCCAATCTTTTGATTTAAAAAGTGCTATTTTTGTCGCCATAAACTCATCTATACACGGTACTGCAAATCTAATCAAACTACCATCATCTACTATTCCATTCATCATCAAAGCATTTTTTAATAATTTACTCTGATATAAATATTTAACATAATCAGTTGCATCTATCCTATTATTACTATAATCTATAGGATAGATTGTCCCAAAGACTTTATAATCTAAATTTAAATCACTAGAATAAACTAGTCTATTACTAGTAAATTCATACTCTAATGCAAATCCTGTAGCATTATTAGCATATTGTCCCCACATCATAGCTGAATCAAGTCTTTCCGTAAAACAAGCAATCTTTACACTTTTCTGTATACCTAATGTTATAATTTTTAATTCTTCTTCAAAATTAGCCATAAATGATTCTATCATATTTTTTTAGTTAAAATAAAATTTTTCACTAGAACTATTTTTCATATTCTTCAATACTACGTCTGCGTTTGGAATAACTATCTTTATTTCTTTCGGTACCTCAGGTATGTTTAAAATAGTATTAAATAATTCTGTTTTATTCTCCTCCGCCAAAAAAGATTTTAACCATCTATACAATTCATTTTTATCATAACATACACGAGCATCAAAATCGTCATTCATAAAGCTACATTCTGAAAACCCTAATACATCACCATATAATTGATCTAAACTTCTTTCAGAAACAGTTCTAAATCTATATAATTTTTTAGGTAAATGCATGTTTACATATTGTTCTAATTTTTCACATCTATAATACTTTTCCTCTGAGTTTAGTTTTGCAGGAACAATAGTATTTTCAAGTATTTGTCCGTAATTCATATATATTATCCTTCTTTCTCATTTTCAACGAATATAAATGTAACAATTACAATCCCATATTCTACCACAAAAGGCCACACAGTCCTTCAAACATGCAGCCTCATCACATCACAATATATTCAACATTTTACAACGCCTCAATCAACGTAATAATATCCTTAATCGGCATCAACCTATCATCAACTTCCTTAGCCCTATGATACCTAAGAATATCCTCCGCCGTCTTCCGCATCGCCGCAAATGCCGCCCCACTCAACCGATTCGCATAAATCCCGATATTCACGCCATGCTCAGCAAATACCTCCTCAGCAATAACATTAAAACTCGAAGAAACAACAACAATCAGCGTATCCTTATCATAAGCCCTAAACTTATCGCAAACCCTAACAATCTCAGCCGGATCCTTCTTACTACTATGTATCATAATACCATCCGCACCTATCTCAGCAAATGCCCTCACTCTTTCAAGCGCATCCTCCATGCCGAACTCCGAAAGCGTAACAAAAGATGTTGCAATCATCACGTATCTTCCGTAAACTCTATCTCTAATATATCATCATCCGTTAAATAAATATCTTCATCAGTACAATTTAAATTAACATTCTTTATATCCCAACTTGATTCACTAATATTATCATATGCTAATACTTCAATATCAAATTTTCTATCAACTTCAAACAATGCTCTTTGAGTTGTATATGTTTTCCATAAATAATCATCAACTTCTTTATCCCAATATGATTCAGTTTCATTTAAAAACGAATACTCGATTAATATCTTAACAATCGCATCAAAAGATATATTAAATTTATATTTATTTTCTTCGCATTTCTCTATATCATAAAAATAAAAAGTACTAGCATAATCTTTGATTTCTATAACTTTGGTTTCATCTGATAATCCATCCACTCCATCAATTATATAATTCGAAAACATAAAATACTCGTTTACTTTTTTTATTATTTTATCTTGTAAAATATAGGAATACTTAAAAATATAGTCTTTGAATTCTCTTTCTTTTGTAACACATAACAACTGTTCTAACATTATACCTAAATTTTCATATATAATAACATCATATCTTGATTCCGCTAAATTCGAAACAGCCTTTCTAAATCCAACATCACTAGAAACTATGTAGTAAATAACCATATCATCAGTTGAATCCGTTTGCATTATCATATCTTTTATACTCAATATCGAAATAGCATCCGGAAATTCATCTTTTTTACCATTTTCAAAAGGATATTGTTGCTTGAAATACAATTCTAATAATTCTTCAACACTAATATTATCAACGTCCAAAAAGTCAACAAGTAAATCTTCCAAAAGCTTATCAAACTCATTCAATGTATAATTCACGTATTCTTTCGCATCCATTTTTTCAAATTTGTTATTATATTTTTCACTTTTCTTTAATCCAGCAAATTCAGGTCTTTTAGTTATCCTATTTATTTCATTAATTCTATCTCTAATTTTTTCGTTAATATGCTTTTTAACTTCTCCTACAACAACAGAATTAGTTTGTAATCTAATCATCCCATCTTTTGCATACGCTCTTAATTTATTAAAAGCACTATTTCTAAACGAATACCCAGACGAATCAAATATATTAGTATCCAAAAAGATTTTATATAACATAATCTCTCCTTATTCTCCTATTATATTAACTTTGTAATATCAAAATCTTTCCCTGCATGTCCATACACCCATAATGCACGATCGAGTTTTCTTTCAATACTTATTTCACCAAACAACTCATTTAATAACCATAAAAACTCATTATACATATTAACAACATTATTTATATCTTTCTTTCCTGGAGCGCTATCTACATATATCTCACATGGATTCTTATCCATAAATAAAGATTTCAAAGCTTTATGAGCAAATTTATCATAAATAGGCCATTTTTTCTTTGATAGGAAATAAATCAAATTAATAATATATACTGTTCCAAAAAACTTAGGAACACCACAACCACACGCAATTTTATATAATTCGCTAAAATCTCCTTTTTCAACATCACCCAATTTATTCCAATCTTTTGATAAATTATCCAAATATAAATCTAACGACTCTTTATTTATTTCATTACCATATCCATTTATATAATTACCATTAAGTTTTTTAGGCTCATATTCACTTCCATTTTTTATTAATTGTCCAGCCTTCCATGAAACTACTTTATCATTTATCTCTCCTTTATCTAAATATTTTTCTATCATTCTTTCCATATCCTCTTCCGTAGGATTCTTTATTATAATATTTACTTTTCTTTTTATTTCATCCATACTAAGTTCGCTCTTAAAATAACTTGGCTTTTCCGTATAATATAAACAATCAAATAAATCAATATACTTTTTAAATGTATCTATTTTCTTCATACCTCTACCTCCTCCATTCAAACAGCCGCCCCTACCGACTTCAACTCCATTACCCCAGCAACATCCAATGTCCCCATATTCCATCAGCCTACTCCCCCCTACACCTCCACACCATATAATCCACCTTCTTCACCGCAGTCAACCTATCCTTATATTCCGGCAAACCCTCATCAAACTTCTCAATACACCTCTTCCCTTCTTCTGAATCAATAAAACCACCATACCAATCTTTTATACCCTCATAAATCTTCACCGCAACTTTAATTCTTTCTCCATAACATAACCCATCCGCTTTATTCCATTCTTTATCGAATCCTAAATTCTTCAATACATACTTATCCCATATAGGTTCCTCTGGAGACACTGTAGCAATCAACTTACCAGCAAATGATACTTCAACCGAATTATCAACTCCGTACAGCAAATGCAATAATTCTCCAAATGTTTTCTTATCTTTAGTTTGTTCTTCTAATAATTTATAATATCTATTTTGCCAATCTTTAGACCGATAAATCACTCTCCTAAAAACAAAAAAAGGCCGACGCCACGCCGACTTCAATAACACTATCCTAGCAACATCCAATGGCCCCCATATTCCATCAGCCTACCAAAATAAAACACTCAATATATCCACCCCTATAATCCCATATTACTCCTCACATAATCCCCTGTCAACACCCTATTCCAGACCATAACCACCTCCCACAAAATCACACAAAAAACCTGTGCAGCCTACGCCACACAGGTTCCTATATCAAATATTTATTTCAAAATGATAACATATATAAAAAACTTTACGTAACATATAATCCACACCACCTTATAAATTCAATATTTCCTTAACTTTAGAAATAACATCTTCATCCAACTTAGGATTAATATCACCTGTTTCAAACTTTATTTTTGGCGTAAGAAAACTATTCTCTGGTAAAGAAATATCAAACAAACAAGGCTCATTATCAGTAAACCACTCAATATAATTATCCAATTCATCAAATGAATCAAGTCTTTTTGCTTTTAAACCGTAAGCCTCCGCAATTTTTTTAAAATCAGGAACCGTATATCCGCCATTTTGCGCAGTTGCAGCAAACCTATCTCCATGATTAAAATGTTGAGTTTCGCTAATCTTTCCTAACACTCTATTATTAAGAATAAATATCTTTATTGGAAGATTCTCACGCTTTACAGTTTCAAGTTCCTGAATATTCATTTGGAAACCGCCATCACCCGAAATACAAAAGACTGGTTTTTTTCCTTCTGCTATACAAGATCCAACTGCAAATGGCAATGCACATCCCATTATGCCATAACCACCACTAATGTGAATTCTCCCCTTATATCCTTTTAATACAAGTGATTGAGCACACCAACACTGATTCATTCCAACATCAACTGAAACATTTGGATTATCAGGTAATAGAGATGAAATTTTTTCAATAGCCATATTACCAGGCTGTCTATCATATAAAGACAAATATGCTTTCGCATCAAGACATTGTTTTCTCCAAATCGAATAATCAGAAACTTCTTCCTCCAAAAGTCTCCTCATAAAATCACTAGCGTCAGTATAATATTTTTTTTCGCTTTTTTTTATATTACGACTAAGTTCATATTCATCTATATCACAACGAACCAAATCCGCCTTTGGTGCAAATTTTTCTGTAAACTGTCCTACCTGGCGAATTCCTAAACGCGCGCCCACAGATACTATAAGATCACATTCATTAAGTATCATATTAGCTACTCTATTTCCATGTGTACCTATAAAACCAATATGTAAATCATCCTGTGCTATATCAACTCCATTCATTGTAGTAAGAACAGGAATATTAGTTTTCTTGGCAAATTTATGAACCAAATCAACAGCGCCAGCTGTTCTAACTCCATTACCTACCAATAATATTGGCTTGTTGTATGTCGAGCGGAAAATCAATAATAACACCTCCCTTTCTACCTAATAACGCCATATTATAGGCACGACTAATTATATCTACAAATCCCGTACTAGTATTTGCCGTTACAGAGTATTTAGTTATATTCCTTGTCATGGAAACAAGATCCATTTCCTGAAATCCATTTTGCCTGATTCCAGAAAAACCTTTCATTTCCTTAGTTGGAACATTTCCACAAATACCCATTATAGGGAATCCATCAAACCATGCATCTGCAAGACCTCCCAGACCATTAACTGCTCCCGGTCCAGACGTAGTAAAATACACTCCTATTTTACCAGTAGTTCTAGCATATCCATCTGCTGCTAACGCGCAACCTTGTTCATGATAACATACATGTGTTGTAATTTCGTCTTTACGTTTATACAAAGCATCCATAAACGGTACTATATATCCCCCTGCATAACCAAATACATCCGTAACACCCTGTTCAATCAAAAAATCTACTAAATACTCTGAACAATTCAAGTTGCAAAACCCTTCCTTTCTTCAAAATAATGTCTGAATATAAGACTATCAATCAACTAAATAAATAAGCTTCCGGAACATTTAATAGAGCACTAAACAATGCCAAATCTTCCTTAGTTGTTATTTTAATATTACTTGTTGTTCCCTTTGCAAAATAAACTCTCTCACCATAATAAATAAGCAATGAACTTGTAAAAGTAAAATCATGTTTACCTTCTTCCTCTGCCTTTTCATAACACTTAAGAGCCAAAGAATATTTATATGCCTGCGGAGAAGCAGTAAGCATTACATGTTCTCTATCAACATCAGCAATCCCCGACCTAAAATCTTCCGTATATACAATAGGCGGATGACATTGTATTGATGATGATGCATTTCCATTTTCATATGCCACTCGCAATACCTCGTTTATTGCTTTCTGCGGAAGAACTGGCCTTACTGCATCATGAACTATAATGTAATCATCCAATTCGATTTTATCTTTCAAGAAAAAAACACCATTACGTATAGAGTCATGACCTGTATTTCCACCTTCAATTATCCAAATGGCTTTAGTTATCGAATAATCCTTAACAAGATTAAGAACATACTCTTTCCATGCTTTAACACAAACTATTACTATTTTCTCAATCTGAGAGTTTTGCTGAAATTTTTCTAGAGTATGTACAATAATAGGTTTACCTTGAACTTCTATGAATTGCTTGGGAATATCGCTCCCCATTCTTTTTCCAACACCACCAGCTAATAAAATTACATAATTTTTCATCTACAAAATCCCTTTCTATTGCCTTAACGATTTAAGAATATCTATTGTTCTTTTCATACCCATATTAATGTCATATTTTGATTTCCAACCCAAACTTTGAAGTTTAAAACCATCTAATCTAGCTTTTGTTGCTTTACTATATCCAGCCGCTTCAATAGAATCTGGAAGTTCAAACACAACCTTTCGACCACCAATTCGGGCTATAATTTCCGCTAAATCTTTTAACATAATATCGCTACCTTTATCAGCGATGTTATATGCCTCACCATTTTCCCCTACTAGCAAAGCATATAAAAGCCCACTTACAGCATCTGCCACATACGTATAACTAAAATACTGCATCCCAGAAGATTTCAAAACAACGTCTTCTCCTTCAACAACTTTTTTTATAAACTGACTCAATGCTCTAGTATTAGAAAATTCCATTGTTGGACCATAAGAGCGAGTAAAACGTGCAATTATTACATCCAATCCTCTTTGAGCTTTATATGCTTGACATAATGCTTCTCCACAACGTTTACTCTCTGGATACGCAGCTCTTAAGGTATTACAATCAATATACCCACAGTAACTTTCATCAAAAAATTCCACATCACCGCGATTTTCTCCATATATTTCATTAGACGATGCAAATACAAAACGAGAAGTATTATGTGCAACAGCAAAATCAAGCAAATTCTGCACACCAAAAATATTAGTTGCTATCGTTCCTATAGGATCAGTTGCATAAAGTATCGGATGTGTATTAGAAGCAAGATGAAGAATATAATCCACATTCTTTAAATCTTCTCTAATCAAAGGCTGTTTTACGTCATAGACAACAAAAAAGAAATTTTCATTTTCAAAATATTTATAAAATCTGGACCGAGCCTTTTCCTCATTTCTTCCCAGTGCATATATAGTACAATTTAAATTTTCAGTAACATTTTTTTCTAAAATAACATCAACTAAAAAGCTACCAATTAAACCTGTTGCACCCGAAAGCATAAGACTTTTATTCTTTATTTTTTCCCAAGGTAATTCTAATCCTGCTACATAACGAATATCATCCATATATTCTTTATTATCGTAAATATTCATATACTTTTTCTCCAAATTCACTTAATTCTGTAAATATGATTTCTCTAAATCACAAACAACAAAATCATGTTTTGTATATCTTTTATCCTCCGGTGGTAACTGTTTCCAATTCTTATATATATTTGTTAAATACTCATCACACTTCTCAGGACCATATATCTCCATTCCCTCAAACTGATACAAAGTAGGCCTACCAAAATATTCCCTCAAAGTAATTTCTTTACTTCTATATGCGCCCATAAGATTGGCAATAAATTTTGAATTATCATCATTCATACTCTCAGCCAACCGATCAACCGCAATAGATAATTTTTTATCATCTAAGATAAAATTTGGAATTACCCTCGAAGCAATTATCGACGCGTTCTTATACCAACTTCTATCGTTTCTTATTACACATGTTCTAGTCATTAAAAACATATTTTTCTTATCAAATTTTCTAAACAATCTTTCAGCTTCTTCATATGAATTCCCAATTCCATCTAATGGAAATACATCAATATATATCCCCCGCTTACATGGCACTCGAGTCTTTTCTACAAGAGTCGTTCTTGTGTCATAGATTTTTGCATAGGAATATAAATAGTCAGAATTTCCAGAATACGGTGATTCTAATAAATATCCGTCAATTATACCTGTAAAATTTCTAATCAACCTATCATAATCTTTGCGTGGTATTGCTATATCGATATCATCATCCCAAGGAATAAATCCCTTATGTCTCATTGCTCCAATCATCGTACCGCCAACAGCATAATAATTAATATTCTCTTTTAAACAATACCCATGAAACCACTTAAGCATTTCCAATAGTTTAAATTGTATCGGACTTAACATGTAAGACCTCCTCTACTTTTTATAACAAACTAATGTATGTTTCAAAACTCTTTCACTTTCAGGCGGAAGCTTCATATAATCACCAAAATGAGTTTTCAAAACTCTATCAGGATTTTTTGGTGCCCAAAAAATATGACCTTCAAAGGTCACCTCTGAAACGCTTTGATAATCTTCAAGCAACCAAGCATAAGCCCATGCCAAGCCAACAAGGTTACTTTTTCTTTCGTTCAATTTAATAAAATCAGCATTCATTTTTGTAATAATTTTTTTTGTACTAAATAGTTTTGAAAAATTAAATGCAAAATTTCTCTTTATATTTGTAATGATTGAATCCGTTTTAACATATCCGGTTCTAGAACTATGTGTTAGCAACTGATACATTCTAAAATACTTCTTTTTTAGCCTAACTCTCTCTCTCTCATTTTCAGGTAAATAATCAAATGGAAAAACATCTATAAAAACACCATATCCTGCTACTTCTTTAAAATTCTTTTCCTTAATCTCCGTAGTTTGATCACAAATCTTTCCATAAGGATAAATTGTATCTGGATTTTCCTCAATTCTTATAAAATTCAATCCATAATTCCCTTTTTGTATAATAGCAGCTAGCTTATCATAATCTTTCCTAAGCATTGAAATATCTATATCATCATCCCAAGGAATAAACCCATTATGTCTAACTGCACCAATTAAAGTACCAGCAAAAAGAAAATAATTTATATTATTTTCTCTACATATTTTGTCCACTTTCATTAATATTTCTAATTCTACTTGCTTATACTCCTCAACAGTTAACCGTTCCATTATTTTTTTCTCCTAAAAAATCCAATGTAATTCTAACAATTTTCACTAAAACTATTCTAATCATATCTTGGCATTTGAATGTCAATATCATCATACCATGGTGTAAATCCTTTATGTCTTATCGTTCCTAACATCGTTCCACCACTTAAAAAATACCGAATATCGTTAGTCTCATAAAACTCAGCAACATCCGATAATATTACAAGCTATACACGTTTCATTTTTTCAATTCCCATTATTTTCATCAGTAATTAACTCCAATTATTTATTTTCCCGTAATTTTCTTTTAAAACTATAAATCAACATAAATATAAAATCATCCCTAAGAATTAATATAATTCCAAAATAAACAACAATTCCCAATATAACAACAATTATCGTAGAATAAACTCTGTCTGGAAGCAGTACATCAACAAAGTAACAGGGAAAAAACATAATCGCACCAGCCATCATATATTTCCAGATACTCTTTATAGTTCCTGAAATAGTATATATATCTTTTGCAAAAAACATCATCGTTAAAGTAACAACTCCCTCGGCAATTATAGTAGAAATCGCGGCTCCATAACTTGCAAAAAATGAAATCAAAATGCAATTTAATCCAAAATTAAGAATAGCTCCCAAAGATACAGAAACAGTAAACTTTTTATCTCTTTCACACGGTAAAAGAATTTGTAAGCCAAAAACATTACTCAATCCAATAATCAATACCAAAGGAGATAACAATTTCATTAAAGTCGAAGATTTTAAATATCCAGGTCCAAGATACCAAGGAATTAATCCATCAGAAATTGCAATCAAGCCAAGCATTATCGGTATGCCAAAAAGAAATACAACCCTAAGTGAATTATTAACATTTTTTCTCATACCTTCAAGATCGCCTGTTGCATACTTATGCGAATTTCTAGGTGCCACCGCTGTTCCTAACGAAGTAATAACAACCATAGACATCTTAACGAAACTTTCTGCGTATTCATAGTTTCCATTCTCCGAATCAATTTGGGTAATCACACCAATCAGTGTCTTATCTAACGAAGTATATACCGCTGTAGCAATTGTAGGTAAAAATAATATAAATGATCTTTTAATATGATTCTTTATAATCAGTCGGTCAGAACATCTCCGCTCAACATATACCCCCAAATAAAACCAAAGAGACAAATTTCCTATTATAACTGTCAATGATTGAATAAGCGCATAAATCCAAAGATCCTGTGCACTATGCACGAAAACAAATATGCATATAATACCAACAATTCTTACTATAATATTTCTAAAAACAATCTTTCCAAAATCTTCATTTCCTCTAAACAAAAAAGTAATATCAAAAGCAACAGAAATAACATTTATAGAAAAAATAACCAATAATTCATTATATTTAGAATCAAGCACACCACTAAAAATAATTCCAATATATATTACAACTGAAATAAAAACTGGAATCAAACGAGCAATAAAAACTTCCCAAAAAATTTTTGTTTGATCTTTTCTATTTCCCTGATGTTGTGCTATTAACCGTTGTGCATATCGATCGAAACCCAATGCTGCAAAATATGTAAAATACGTAACTATAGAATATATAAAGCTATATTGCCCTGATGCATCTTCTCCTAATGCTCGAGAAACATAGGGAGTTACTACAAAAGGCATAATCAACAAAAAAGCTTCATATGCCAAATTATATGCATAATTCTTTTGTATGCTATTTCTTTTCTTTGTAACCATAATTATATATTGGCATATTTTCAAGGTCTTTATTTTCCTTTATTTCAGCCATCTCCTTTTTGGTATTATTAACACTTTTCAAATATTTTCATATTACATACTTTATCAAAGTCATTAAATATCTCACACTTTTTATTTATATTCAATCCTAACAATATATTTTTTTACCAATATAATCTTATTATTATCTAATTATGTTTCATCTACTCTTGGTTCGAACAATTAAATATGCAATAAACATACATGAATAGTTAAAAGCCCTTGACAATCTAATAATTATAGAATGTTTTTTTTCACCATTCATTTTCGATAAATCATACAGTAATCTAGAAGTATTTTTTAATTTCTTATCAAACTCAATAGTCTTCTTTCTTGCTCGTCTATAACCAGGTAATGATAATAATATTCTATATTTTGATTGTATGCTATCAATGATACAATCTCGAACATAGTTAAACATCGAATGACTACATGATTTAACATTAACTTTTTCAAAATACTCGCATAAATTCAATGTTACCTTTGTTGCTTGATCGATATTCTTTTGCCAACTCTTAAGCTGGACGCTTTGTCCTTCACGTCCAATTCTATACATATATACATTTATGTCATAGCATATACAAGTTTTTAAATATATAGCAGGTTTCAACATATATTCTAAATCTGTATAAAAACACTTTTCTGTTATTTTCAAATCAATACTCTTTAAAAAAATAGTTTTATAAGCAGATTGATGCATTGATAAAAAACCACGAGAAATAACCTCTTCTATACCTTTTTCCACTCCATCATATACTATAGAATCATCGACTCTCTCATAGCTTCCATCAGCATCATTAACTTTTGTAAACTTCGTTACAACTATGTCGGATTGGCTTTCCTCAAGTAAATCGATATAAGTACCTAAAGACTCTGTTTCAACCCAATCATCTCCATCCACAGTTCTAAAATACTTACCTTTAGCCATTCTCAAACTAGTATTAATAGTAGAACCATATCCTCCATTTTCTTTATCTACAGCAATAAAGGTATTAGGATAGTTCATTTCATACTTCTTCGCAATTTCAATTGTTCTATCATTTGATCCATCATTTATTATTAAAATTTCCATTTTGTTCATATGATATTCATCACAAACAAAAGATTCTAATGTTTTTTCAAGATATTGCTCTACATTATATGCTGCAATTGATACTGTTAATATTTTTTCCACAATTTTCCTCCATAAATTATTCTAATGAATTATTGTATAAATTATTTTTTTTCATAACTGACCTAATGCAATTTAGCGTCAATATAAATCCCCAAATTCTTGTCACTTGCATATCAATAGACAATGAAGCGACAAATAGTCCTGTTATAGCGATTTTCATTAAGCCATCATTATTCTTTTGTGCCATTCTAAACTGCGAGATCATCATTCCTATTAATAAAACAAGTCCCATAATCCCACCTTCTATCATTGTTTGAAACACCACATTATGAGCCATCATATCTATATGTCCACCATGCCCACCATAAGCAATAGCCTCTGCGAATGTATCAAATCCATATCCAAAAATTATTCTAAAAAAATTTGATGCTTTAAATTTTTCCCATGCCAACGACCATAAATTAAATCTCCCACTACCTCTAGAATTCACAACAGCTTCTACATTCATTCTACTTGTAATTGTAGATGGCAATAAATTCACAAAATAATTTTCAAAAAGAAAAAATCCAATAATTATGACTGAAATCGAAATAAGCTTTACCTTTTTACTATAATTTCCCATTACTATCCAAGCCACTATCATACATGCAAACATAACCGACGCGCCTCTAGATCCAGCCATTATAATGATTCCAAAATCAAATGCAATAAACAAATATGAAATAATCCTTCTAAATCTACTTTTGGTATCATTCACCTCTTGCATCCAAAAGGCAATTAACAAGCATAAACCACAGGCAAAATCACTTATTCCAATTGTACTAACAACAGTAATACTAAGCCTATATACAAACAATGTAGAAAGATTCCTTATTACCACAAAAACAACAATTATTTGGCTTATGATTAAACAAATATTAAGTCTGTCAAAATCCTCTTCAGACCATTTTACACAATTCAAAACAATAAATAATATTCCATTTATTAAATTTGTTGCTATATACCAATTAAATTTAGGATTTACGGCCCATATTACAGATAAAACAGTATAAAAAAAATACATCATAGACGGAAAAACATCTCGATTAATAACAACCTTTCTGCAAGAAAACACTACCATTAATCCAATCACAATAATCAAAGCCGAAATATAATTCATAATAGAGATGCTACCAATTATTCCAGCAAGTCCAGTACCTATAGGCAACAAAACTACATATATCCCAAGTAATAATTTTAGGAAACTGCTTCCCTTTAATGAATGCATACTTTTACTTTTACATTTTAACATATCTATTTCACCTTAATAATTCTTTATACTTAGAAATTGTATCTTTTGACACTTCTTTCCATACAAACCGAGCATTAATAAGCTTTCTTCCATTACTTCCATATTCGTCTAACAATCGCTTATTTTCTACTGCTCTCACAATACATTTAGCAATATCTTCAGATGAATTCTTACAACACCATCCAGCGCTATTTTTACTAATTTCCTCACCTAGATTTGTCCCTTCCGATACAACACAAGGAATTCCATAACTCATTGCCTCTAATATGCCTAACGGCATTCCTTCATGCCTTGATGTTTGAATAAATATATCCGAATTCAACAATCTTTCTTTCTTTTCATTTCCATATATTTCATAGTTTAACGATACAATATCTTCAATTTGATTATCTTTAACCAACTTAGTCACCTGAGCAAAACGCCCTAAAACATCAGGGCCGTATAACTCAAATTTCACATGTTTCTCACGAAGGTATTCAGCTTTAAGCTTAATTGCATCAAACAACAAATCTAACCCCTTAACCTTCCATTCATACCGTCCAATATAGATAAATTTAACTCCATCTTCACTAAACGAACATTTTTTTTCTATTGGTATCATTATTCCGTTTGTTCCAATAATCTTTTTCTTTCCAAAATTTGTTGCTTCCATCTCTGCTTGAGAAAGGCACTGAATAGCTAACGCATGTTTAATAAAATTATTAAACAATAACGCATTTGCTATAATTTTCTTTATGTGTTTTTTCTGTTGTGCTTCAAGTCTCAACTCACCATGTGGTATATCAATATACATAATCCCATTTTTTTTCAGATTTCTTGCTATCATCAAATAATCTGTACGATAACATTCATGAAAAACAACAATATCTGGCTTGTCAAATGGTTTTCGCAACCGTTTAATATCAAACGGTTTAATAAATTCCATTTGTAATTCTTGATATTGCTTTAATTCTTCAATCTTAATATTTTTAATATTAATAAAACCAACTTCAGCATATTCTTTCTGTGAAATAACATGCTGAGGAACTGCTACACATACACCGTTAAAATAATTATTTTCTATTGCTGCTATATGAAGAATAACCATTTACTACAACCTCAATATATTTTTATATTTACTAATCCTAAAAATGACCCAATACCATAGCTAATATGAAACAAAAAAAATAACCATACCGTTACAAACCCCTGTTTTCTATCTCCTTCTACAAAAGAATAATAAAAATCCAAAAGGAAATAACATACCAACTCCATTTTTAATACCCAAGAGGCAACCGGAAAAGCAAGACAAATCAAAGGTAAAAAAACTATTGATAATAAGAATAAAAAAGGAATAAAATGTCGTATTTTCATCGCTCTAGGATTAACTCTCATAGTCCAAAACAATGCATTTCCATTTTGTAAACCTTGTTTAAGAACTGCGAAAATCGTATCCCTACAATAATACGTGGAATGTATTTCTTCTGAAATAAAAACTTTTCCACCATTTTCTTTTATCCTTGCATTAATATCATTATCTTCACTTCTAAGTAATTCTTCATTAAAAAACCCTATATCATCAAATACTTCTCGCTTAAAAGCACCAAATGGAACTGTATCAACGTATCCCGATTTCTTTTCTACCCGAAAAGAAGACGCTCCAACCCCAAATTTTGAAGATAACATTTTTGCTATGGATTTCCCAATAAATCCCTCTGCTCTAGTTTCTATCCATCCTCCCACATTTTCAGCACTTGTATCTTTTAAACATCTCACACACTTATCAATATAATCTATCGGGAAACAAGCATGCGCATCAAAACGTATAATATATTGCCCTTTAGATGCCTTGATTCCCATATTTAAAGATATAGGTGTTTTTCTTTCAAAATTCATAATTAATTTAATTGGATAACAACCTATAAATTCATTAATAATATCTCGTGTTCTATCTGTTGAATTTCCATCTATAATTATCCATTCCATATATTCTAAAGGATATGTTTGATTAATCAAAGATTGAATACAGCACTTTATATACTTTTCTTCATTATATGTCGGAAGTATAACACTTACGAAAGGATATTTATAATCCATATTTTTCTCCAATTACATTAATACTCTTTTCCTAAAACAGCAAAAACTGTCCTAAATATTGTTGCAATCTCTCCTAAAAAACAAAACTCTTTTAAACTCTGCAAATTATACTTCATTTTTTTAGGAAGGATTTCATCTACATATACCCTATCTACATCATCAGCAACATCCAATAGTTTAGCTTCATCCTTATATCTTATACTTGCTTCAGATGTTATTCCAGCTGGCAATAATAATGTTGCATACATTTCTTTTGTATACTTTTTTACGTATTTTGTAGCTTCCGGTCTAGTACCTACAAAACTCATATTCCCTGACAATACATCTAATAACTGTGGTAATTCGTCCAAACGTAAATCACGTAGTTTTCTCCCTACATTTGTAATTCTTGCATCACCACCTACAGTTACGGCCGAACCTATCTTATCTGCATTATTTACCATAGTTCTAAATTTATGTATTCTAAATTTTTTCCCATAGGTTGTAATTCTTTCTTGACGATAAAAAACTGGACCTTTTGAATCCAATTTTATCATGATTGCAATTATTATCATTGGTATAGCTAAAAGAATCAACATAATCATTGCTATAAACACATCAAAAAACCGCTTAAGAATAAGCGATCCCTTTTTCCTTGAAAGAATATCATAATACTCTTTCACTTCATCACACTTCATAAATTCAGGAAGATTTTCCCAGTTTCGAAGCACCATACTATAAGCACCATTCCTTAGATATATTCTCTAACCACTTCATCAAAATTTTTAATCACGTAATTAACATCTTCATCACTTAAATTTGTATGCAATGGTAATGTAATTAAATTACTGTAATAGTCATACGCATTTGGAAAAACTTTAATGTCCCATCCCATCTGCTTATATGCTGTCATCATAGGAAGTGGTTTGTAATGAACATTAGTATTAACACCACGTTCTGCAAGTTTTATAATTATTTCTCTTCTAATTTCATCACTTATATTTGGAATTCTTGTTAAATATAAATGTCCTGAAGATACACCTGTTTCTGTATAATGAGATAAATGCATAACTCCAAGTTTTTCACACATCAAGTCATACTTTTCAATAATCTCTTTTCTTCGTTTTAACATTTCTGGATATCTATCAAACTGTCTAAGTCCAATCGCAGCCATAATATCCGTCATATTACATTTATACCAAGGTCCAACGATATCATATTCCCAAGCACCAACTTTTGTTTTAGCAAGTGCATCTTTACTTTGTCCATGAAGACTATACAACTGATACTGATGATATATTTCTTCATTATCAATTCCTGGTATATCTCTCCACGTTGCTGCACCGCCTTCTGCAGTAGTGAAATTCTTAACCGCATGAAAAGAAAAATCTGTAAAATCAGCAATTTCTCCTGCCATTTTTCCATTTCTACTTGCACCAAATGAATGTGCACAATCAGCGAAAATTAATACTCTTCCAAGAGCTGATTGAATTCTTCTACCCAAGTCAGTATTACCACTTGGAACATACAAATTTTTCTTACTTTCAACCACCTCATATAATTTATCATAGTCAGCTATAATTCCAGCTATATCTACCGCAACTATCGCTTTTGTTTTTTCTGTAATTGCTTCAGCGACCTTATCATAATCCATTTCTGTAGAATCTTTTTTACTATCTACAAAAACAACTTTAGCTCCACAATGAATAGCTGCTGCCGCAGTTGCTGTATATGTATAAGCTGGTACAATCACCTCATCACCTTCACCTATACCACATATTCTAAAATTTAACTCCTCAGCGGCTGTAGCCGAATTGAGACAAACCGCTTTAGATGTATGACAATAGTCTGCAATTTTCTTTTCTAATTCTTTAACTCTAGGTCCCGTTGTAATCCAACCAGATTTTAAAGTTTTTATCACTTCTTCAATTTCAAGTTCACTAATATCTGGTGGACTAAATGATATATTTCTCTTTTCCATTTCAATATCCTAATTAGTTTATTTTCCAAGTATACAATTTACTTCTGTTCTATACTGCTTAATCACTTCACCCGGTATCACATTAGATGGTCTGAATGTATCGACCATATCTGATACCATAACTCTTATCGCATCCGTATCCTGATATGCTACTACCATTAAGTCTGCAAGATTAGATAAGAATCTATCTTCTGAAATATAGATTGGTTTTGCGATATGAATTAACTTATTAGGTGTTCTTGTTAAGCCTTCTTCATCCATAAGTTTTTCCTCGTAAAGTTTTTCACCTGGACGAAGACCTACGTATTCTATCTTAATATCCACATCAGGTTCAAATCCTGATAACTTAATTAAGTTTCTTGCTAAATCTACAATCTTAACCGGTTCACCCATATCAAGAATAAAGATTTCTCCACCCTTTGCATAGCATCCTGCCTGAAGCACAAGCGATGCTGCTTCTGGAATTGTCATAAAGTATCTTATGATGTCAGGATGTGTAACCGTTACTGGACCGCCCTTATGTATTTGCTCCTTAAAGAGCGGAATAACTGAACCATTACTACCAAGTACGTTACCGAATCTAACTGCAACGAACTCTGTTTTTATTTCATTATCAAGATGATACAACTTAGTGTTACCATCTTCATAGTGAGTACAAAGCTGAGGGATTTCACTCTCCCTACCTTGCTTAATCATCTTATCAAATGTCTGGATTACAAGTTCGCATAATCTCTTGCTTGCCCCCATGACATTTGTTGGATTAACTGCTTTGTCCGTACTGATAAGTACAAATCTTTTTACCCCGTACGTCATGGCAGCGTATGCTGTTTTATATGTACCAATCACATTATTCTTGATGGCTTCACATGGGCTATCTTCCATAAGTGGTACATGCTTATGTGCCGCTGCATGATATACTATGTCAGGTCTGTACTTTCTAAACACATCGTCAAGTCTTCTACTATCTCTTACTGAACCTATAAGTACTACAAGGTTACAGTTTGGATTCTCCATTTTAATCTTCTGCTGTATAGCATAAGCATTATTTTCATATATATCTAATATGATTAATGTCTTTGGATTATGGCGTGATACCTGAAGTGCAATTTCACTACCGATTGATCCACCACCGCCTGTTATTAATACATTCTTTCCAGATATCATGTCGTAGATTTCGTCCATATTTACCTGAACCTGATCTCTTCCCAGCAAATCCTCAACGCCCACATCCTTCATGTCTTTTATTTCTACCGAACCATCGGCTATCTTATACATGGCTGGAAGTGTTTTGATTTCACACTTTGTTTCACTGCATATTGTAATTATGTCTCTAATGTCCTGCTTACTTGCTGATGGCATTGCAATGTAGATCTTCTTAATTCCAAATTTTTCAACATTAGCTAATATCTCATCACGACCACCTACAACCTGAACATCACCCACATACTTCATCCACTTTTCTTTATCATCATCGATGATACATACTGGCTTTTCATTAATGTAAGCCGATGTAACAAGTTCTCTAAGTATCATGTTACCAGCATCGCCACCACCTATAATCATGACATGCTTTGCATCTGTAGTACTCTGAATCTTTCTAAGACCCATAGTCTCCATAAATCTAAACATAAGTCTTGCCCAGATTACCATGATATACCAGAACATCGTACCTAAAACATAGTATGTTATAGGCATTCTTTTAACAAATACTGTAATCAAAAAAGTATGTACCAAACCCACTACACCTGCTGCCGCCATGCCTCTAAGCATCTCTATGGTTCCTACATACTTCATAACACAATTGTACAGTCTGAAATACCATATTGCGACAACACTAAATAAAGCGTTATAAGGCAAAAATATAGCCCACGCCGCAAGGTAATCTCTATCTATACTTCCTATTGAAAAATCAAAGCGTACTAATAATGCAAAAAAATACGCCAAACTAACTACTACAATATCATAAATAACAAGTAATACTTTTACTCTCTGAGGTATTATAAAATCATCTATAAGAGCGCGCACAAAGCCCCTCTCATCTTTCTTATTTAAATCCGCCATTATTTCTCACCCACAGTGTGAATCAAACAACATTTCACACTTAACCCTTTATCTTAAAATACCTTCTTTTCTCGCTCTTATTTTTTCATCTTAAATACTTTGTTTTTCTTTTTATCTATTTCAATTTTTGATTATAAATCTGATTAATTTTAGTTCTCTTCTTTCCTAAATATCAAGACTTTTTTCTCGTCCCGATGTAACGTTCATTATACCACATCTATGTTTAATTTACTATACATTTAACGATAAATATATAGTGTTTTTTCTAACAAATTTATAACATTATTTCTTTTTAGTTTCTTGTTGTGGTTTAATGTTGGGTTGTTTGAGATTTTGATTGGAATTTGTGGTTAGCGTACCTCCCCAACATAAACAAACCTACACTTTCCTTTACCCTGTCCTTTAACTTCCACAACAACACCCATCTCTCGAAGTCTTCTAAGAAGTTCAGCTGCTGTTGATCTTGCGCATCCAAGAATAGAAACAATGTCAGAACTTCCAAAGACTTGTCCTTCATCAATCTCTTTAAATATCTTATCCATATTAGAAATCACGGTTTTGTTATATGAATATTTTTTATAAATTGACTCAAACATTTCTCTAGATATCTTTTGATTATTCCTATATTCTGGAATATCAACTTCTGATAAATAATCGTATCTCATATTTTTCTCTGACAAATAATCTCTATAAGTCGTCTTAATCAATGGTATTTTTGTTTTAAACACATCACCTTCTACCAATTCCGGTTCAGAATTTGAATATAGTTTTGTATATTTATTCAGGTTTCTAAAGCCAGATCCTAATGTATCTGCGCGGCCAATATTTACAAAGAAATTAGCTATCAAAGGATTCTTCGGATAAGGAACATATGTATTAAAGTCAAGTTTTCCATTAAACCTAGACTTGCTCCCGTTCTCTGTCCAAAGCATACTCTTCTCAATCACCAATCTTGCTGTATAGGCATTAGAATAATCCCTATGAATCAATAAGTTAGCAACTACCTCACGTACAATCCAAGATCTTGCATCAACTCTCAAATCTTTATCTAATACAAATCTATCATCCATATGTTTTATACAAAACTCTATTAATTTATCATATGCTTCTATAAGATTATCTTCAATAATCAATCTGTCATCATATCTATCTACATTTTCAACACGATATATAGCATCTACCCTATAATATGGCATACATGATTTTATTACCTCAGGCTTTCCAAGAAGCAAAACAGCAGCTAAAGTAAAACCACGTTCTCCAGTGTTTTTATTTTCAACATACAAACCAGCACTACGCATAATATCCATATCCGACATAGTCTTCCATGGATGAACCGAATTATTAGCTTGTGCGAACTTTCTAACCTTATCCATCAATTCCATCTTTAAATCTGATTCCTCAACATAAGGCAACACTCTACTTTCATAATAATCCGCGGACTTACGCGAAATAATTTCACCCATTCTTATAGTTTTACTTGTAACATTCTGGTCTGCATCGCCATTTCTATCATATACTTTCTTGTTGCAAAAACATAACTGTGATGTTGCTGGAATATACGTCCACAAAATTGTCTTTCCATCATAATCAAATTCTTCTAATTCCAAATATAAAGTAGGATTAAACTTATTTGTATTATTAACAACATCAATAAAATTTCTTTTCATATCGTAAATCTTATCTTTGTCTACACCAACGACCTCTCCTACTTTATGTCCATCTCTCTCAATTTCTTTAACGCCTAACAATATATGCCCACCATATCTATTACTAAAAGCACATACTGTTTCAAATACACTTTTACTTAATTCATTTGTAATTTCTTTATATTCAATTGTATAACCCTCTCCTGAATTTAGGAGTTTTTCCATAAACTCTTTGGTCATCTTCCTATCTCTTCTTTTCCTTTCACATTTCTATAATTATTCTTCAAAATAATTACACTTTGTATATGTTTGCATTTATATTTTACCACAAAATCATACATTTTACTATCGAATGTCCGGATTTCTATGTTCAATGTCCGAGTTTTTATTTCAAATGTACGACTTTTATATTCAATGTCCAGGTTTCCACACTGTATTAGACACAACCCGAAACCTATATTTGTAAAATTGATAAAATAGCTTATGAAGCTGATTCTTCATAATTTAAGGTTCCAAGCAATGTTGTGGACTCTAAAGAAAAATATAATATAAATGGCCAGTGCCCTTAGGCACTGGCCATTTTATTTATTTTAAACCTAATAAATATTCTCTCCACTCAGTTGGAAATCCCATTGTAATAATATCAACACCTTTATATTTCATTAATAAATCAGATATTTCATCAACGAATTTTTCCCAATGCAAATCAACTTTTAATATATCTCTCATACACATCAAAACACCAAAAATTCTATTATTACGAATCCCCTCATATCTATATTGATTATACATTCTAGGTGTTTTTGATAATTTAGCATTATATAACCTTCCATAATGTGCACATATATTTCTCACATAAGATATACTTTCAAGCCAACTTTCAAAGTAAGTATACCCAACTCCAAACTGTCTCGCAATTATTTTTTTATCTTGGTTCTTCATGTTCTTATAAAATTTTGATAAGGTTCCAAAACTCATAATCTCCACTAATGCATAAACCGGAAGATCCCCACCTTCATAATTTTCTTCAAAATTTTTCACAAATGGTGCCTTAGAATTTCTTCTAATTTCCGATTCTACATCAAGCATAAATTGCCTATGATATTCCTCACTCATGAAATTCTCACTATTTTTATACGCCACAACACCATATTTATTTGCAAAATAATTGCTTATTCGGCATCGCGTATTTATCTCAATCCTTTCAATTTGCGAAAATATGATTTGTCTAAATTTTGCATTAAAAAGATACAATTGAACAATATCCTCAAATTTTATATTACCATCATAATTACTATTTTTTTCTTTTAAGTTAATACTATATGCCTTTATCAATCTAAAATATGAAATATCATTTAAAATATTTTTCGCATATTCCTCATCATCTATTTTTAAACCCAATTGTTTCAAATTTTCAATTTGTTCATCAATCGTCATAGGCGGCTGATGCCTCTTCTTATTTTCTCCCATATTAATCCCCCTAAAAAATTAAAAGACCCAACGTGGTCCGCATCGTTGAGAGGCGTGTTGGGTTCTGTTAGGTTTATTTTACAATATAGTGTAAATATATTCAACATATTTTTATAAAAAACTCAACTTTTTTGGATCTTTAGATAAAAAATGCAGTGCAAATTCAAAATTTGCACTGCATTTAACATTTCTAACAGTCTATAAATTCAATATCTTTCATAATGTCATCAACATCATTATCCACATCTATAAACTCAACATACTTCATAAAGTCATCTTCATATGATTCACCATCATATGTATTTATATCATTTCTTCCATCGACATTTACAATTTCACATTCAGCAGCAACATCAACTTCTTCATCCTTCTTCTTCCTACCAAAGTAAACCACTCCACCTAAGAAGAGAAGCATTAAAAGCATCCACTTACCATAGTTTGTCCAAACACCTGTTGGAATTACTGCATTTCTTGTGTTAGTTACTGCAAGAGTTGTATCACCAGTAATTATAAACTTCATACTTGAAGTAACTTTTTCGGCGCCACTACCAAGTTTAAACTTAGCTTCATAATCCTCATTATCTTCCGTAATAGTAACCTCAGTATTTGGCTTAATGTAAATCTCAACTACATCTTCATCCTTCATCTTAAATGTACTGCCTGAAAGAAGTGGTGTAGTCTGAGTTACACCATTCTTAGTCCAAGCATATTTACCATCACCTAAATCTGTAGTTGTAGCGAATGTAAACTTGAAGTCCTTATTCTTATTACCGAATGCACCCTTAACAGTCTTAGTAACTGTAAGCTTCTTAGTTCCTCGTACATCTGGTACCCATAAGTGATACTGATATGTTCCTTCTTCAGCGCCAGTACCTTCATATTCAGTCATCATACTTGCATGCTCAGCATCTATGGAAATTCTACCATCCACACCTACTGTAATTATCATATCCTCAGGATAATTTTCATAAGTAAGCGGTGGCACATTCTCTGTAATGTAATAAGTTGTACCTGGCCTTAATACCTGACCAGTTGCACCAGAAATAACAGTTACATGACCTTCATCATCAGTAGTCAAAGTCCCAAATCCTTCAACTGGCATCTTCGCCTTAGTGTAGCCTGTAATCGAACTATAAAGCTGCTTATATACAGCAAATATTGCTCCTTCAAGACCAGGTCCACTCTGATCTTCGCTATCATATTTATGAATCTTAAATTCAACTGGTTTATTATAAACATTAACATAGCCGATTATTCCATCAGCACTGCTACCTACATCTACATCTGACCAGTCCGGATCATTATGATCATCAAGATTAATCACTTCACTACCAAGTTCACCTGTTATAGTAAAGTTAATCTCGTTCGGTGCTCCGATGTAACCTGCTGGAGCATTTGTTTCAACGAGGGAGTATGTCTTATTCTTTTCAAATCCATAAAGGATAACGATAGTACCATTCTCATCCGTTGTATATTCACCCACAGGTTCGCCATCACATGTAAGTGTAAACTTAGCTCCCGCAAGTGGTTTTGTTTTATCATTCCAACTATAAAGCTTAAGTACCACACCACCCTCACGAGTGTTAGTTACTGTATCTTCACGTATGTTATTTATCATAGGATATCCCGTAGCAATACCCTGATTATAACTTACAACATAATCAAATTCTTTCTCTTCAGAATTCTTCTTAAGTGTACAATGTATCTTGTTTTTATCACCGTTTTCATACGGTGTAACAGTTCCATAATTTGTAACATTACCCCTAGCATCAATAGTTGGATTAGGATTACTAATCTTAACTTCTCTAGTCTCGTATAAATTAATGTTCTGTCTTAAATAATAATATGATGTATTTGATGCATAGTAGGCTGAAGTATCAGGATATTTAATCTGTCTAACAGTTCCTGGAACTAGTGTGCTTGTACCTGAATTCGCATCAATTTCATATAAAGCAACATATATTGGATCATATCCTTCAGCAAATTCTAAATCAGTCCAAACCTTATTAACTGTTAAGCCCCAACCCTGTTCATTATCAACATACATAATTGGTGATTCATCACCGGATACTCTACCGTAATTTTCTGGCAATGAGCCATCTAACAATGTGTAAGAACCAGCTTCTCTATGGTAATCTATTAACTGATATCCCTTTGGCATGTTCTTTTCACGTTCTTCAACCATAAACTCAACGCCAACCTGAAGACCAGGAACTATAACTGTATAATCTGCAGGGATATTTGCTATGGCACCATAAATTGATGTATGGAATGTATACTTATCCTTTTGCGCATCAGTTAGTGTCTTAATACTACCCTTCGAAATATTTGAAGAATCAAAGTCCTGATTTTCCACATTCCAACTACAAAGATTTCCGTCTTTATCAGCAACATAATAATTATATCTATCAGTCAAAAACTCATCATCAGCATCTGTTCCTGTCAAATCCTTAGTTCCATCTGTTAAATACAATCTATAATTAAACTTAGTTCTATCTATAGGTTTACCATGATTGTTCTCATTAGTTGAATCTGAATAGCTATTAATCTGTTGACCTTCAACATCATATAATCTCTTTCTAATTTCCAATGTTCTTACAGCATTTTCCTTAACATGATTATCAAATGTTACAGATTGTCTTTCTACAACCTTAAGCCATCCAGAATTATATTTTTCTCTATTTGCATTACCTATGCTTTCACCAGTAACTTCTGTACCATTAACATAAACATGATCATAAACTTCTGTATTAATACCACATTCTACGATTCTATAATACATCGCATTATCAGGAAAACTAATATCTACATTGCGCTCTGGCGATATAAAGTAAACCGAATTATAAGAATGCTCACATCCAGGCGGCGTATAACTCGCAGCATATTCTACCTGTCTAGATGAATTTTGATAAGTAACACTAATATCGCTCGCAGAATTCGTTAATAAATGTTCTACTCCATCTTCAGTAAGTTTGTAATATATCTGATACGGATACTTAACTAAAGACTTATCTATTTCATCTGCATCAGAACCTGAAAGTTCTTTTCTAAGCACAACGTTTCCTTTTTCAACAGATGTTAAGTTCATTCTCATGTGTAAGTTAGATGCACCTCCACCTCTTTCCATATAGAATATTCTAATGTCATGTTCAGAATAATCCTTAAATACATAATGTCCATTCTTTTTTTCAAACTTTTCATCAATCACAGCCTGCGCAGCTTCTTTAGTTTCACCACGCTTAATCATATTGTTATAGAATATGTCTTTGAGTGTTGTTTCCTTTCCATCAACTACAACCTTACCTGTTGAATAATTAACGGTAGCAGAAAGTGCTCTATGAACACCTCCAAGGTCAACAACAAGTTCACCATCTACATACAACCAGAAATCATCATCACCAGTGAATTCAAAGATTATGTCATGTCCCCATAAATCCTTACCACTAGGTGTCTGTGTAAACTTAGCAGACATCTCCATACCATTATAGTAATTTGGATTTTCTATCAAATATAACTTCTCATGCTTTCTTGGATCATCATCAGAAAGTTTTCCAACTGCTGGATTATTATAATCCGCAAGAGCACTATATTCATTTGCATTAGTCGAATAAACTTCAGGTTTAATAATATTATATGGCATAAACTGTCCATGTTGTAACGATGACTTGGTACCATTCATAGTTCCAAGTTCTTTATAAACAGTAAAATCTATAACCTGATTATCCGCCGCGTCAGTATATGGAGTTTTTGGTTGACCATTCTCATCTAGAAGAGTAGCAAAATTTTGGCAACTGTCAAATTCAAAGTATCCACTCTCATCATATACACTCTTTAAGAAAAGATGATTTACATTAGTAGCTCCCTCAAATGCCTCTCCAAAATTAACATTAGGTGCTCCGCTTTTAACTATTCTTGGATAACCATCCGTTTTAAGATCTGTTGATAAAAGTCCCCTTTCATCACCATAACTTCCAATATAATTCTTTGTAACATCACTAGCTGAGGCATTTGTTGATGAATTATTGCCCCAGTCTATCATCTTCATTTCGATACCATACTTAGTACCATCAATGGTATCTGCTTTACGAAGTTTATCACCTCTTGCTGCAGGATTTGCCAAGGCGAAGTAATAAGTATCTGCCTTTGATACAGGACCCGACTCTATGGCATCATCACCATTCTTAACACTAGCAAATGTATAATGTAACTCATCCCACGCAGAAATCTCTGTATAAAATTCATTATTTCTACGCCCTTCTAAGTTAATACCAATCTTATCATCAGATAATATCTGATTACCACTTAACTGTGGTGCAAGATATTTGCCCGAATATGGATTGTATAATTCATAGTAATAATTTGGATTAGTAGTTCCTTCCCAATAATACTCCGTGAATTCCCATTCGAGAGATTTAGAAGCATCACCAATCCACATAATAGCATCACCACGTTCAAAACATGGATACAAACTTCCATCATGATCTATTGCATAAAAATCATATGAATTAGTTTTATTATTCCACTTTCTTGTGTAAATAATAACTTTAGTTCCATTAGTAACATTTGTCTTATCTGAAACACTTACTTCCTTAGCTGAACTAACAAGCTGGTCCTCAGCTGTAATCTGAGTTTTCTCAACGAAATTAAGCCATATATCTTCATTAGAAGCATTAGTAGTACTTCCATAACCGCCAGTCGCATTACCATTATATCCAGATACATTACAAACTAAGTAATTACCGCCTGAAGATAATGATATTTTTCCACTATTAATTCCACTACCAGGAGTTAAAGTAATCTTAGAAGCATCTGCTTCATCAACAAGCGAAACTCCACTTCCATCAATCTTTAGATACTTTGTTTCACCATTCACGGTTGCTGAAAGTTTATACTTAGCATCACTCGCACTATGGAATGTCCACTTAGTAATATCTGTTTCCTCAGCAAGATAAACTTCTTTTATCTCATTGTCAGTAGAATCCTTAACTAACAACTGAGACAGCTGGAAGAAATTCTTAGTTCCATCAGCTATAAGTGCATTACCGAATCGACCACCATTATATCTCATAAGACTAGATGACTTACCATTTAATCCATATGGATCATCCGGCGCTGATTTATAATAATATGGTTTAACGTAATAATTATTTGCATCTGAGGAAGAAGCGTATGCTACAATAGCTCCATTTCCCGGATTCTTAGTATTTTTGTTAAGATAATATTCAGTAGTACCATCACCTATAGTTCCACATACTGAATAAGTACCATCATTCTTTAATGTAAAAGTAAATGCTGTAGCCTCTTCTTGCGTAGCATATACCAACCCACCTCTACTTGCATTATTACCTGTAGAACTTGTAAGTTTAAGATATTGCTTTGTATCTCCATTTTTCTTATAAATATAATACTTACGTTGTCCTTCAGTAACCTTTTCAATATAAAATTTATCAAAACCACTCTCTAAATCATCAAGATTAGAAACACTAGCTGCAGCAAGACCTGATCTATCATTAGTTACATTAGTAACTGTACCACCTGTAAGGAAATAATTATCTTTATTACCTATATGGAAGCCACCTGTATTATTTTCACCTTCTACTCCAAATTCATCAAGTTTATCGAATGAATTAGCTACAGTCCATCCATAACTACCAGAGAATGCTTCTAACCCATCAACGATCTCATAAACTGAGAATCCAGTAGCCTTAAAACTAATCGCACCATCTACAACATTAAAGTCTAATATTCTCTGTCTTTCTCCATCATCTGAAATATGGAAAAGTGCAACTGTTCCATTATCTATAATTCTCTTATCCTTAATTTCAACCCTAATAGGTTTCTTAGCACCTGGCTGATATTCCTTCTTGCCAACCATAATTGAAATATCATAAGCCGCTACTACATTATCTTTCTCAACTAAATTATCATCATTTTTCTTATCACTCGCCTTAGTATCATTTTGATACTTACTTGTAACATCAGTTACTTTTCCTTTAGCATCTTCTGGCATAAGACCTTCAAGTGATACCACCTTATCAGTCTTACTCTTACTTGCCTTTACTTCAAGCTCTTTACTTGTTAATCCGTCCACGATTCCCTTGATAGTATCGCCAACCTTATGGTTTTCCATCAACTTATCAAATTCATCTTTAGTTATCTTTGATCCATCAATAACCTTTTCTTCTTTAGCTGTTGTTTCACCAACAACATTCGTATTTCCACTATACGCACCAGGTAGGAGTGAAGACATAACTAGAGCGAACGCAACTGTTCCACTTATGATTCTTTTTCTTATTCGATTTTTCTTATTTTTCATAAGCTTTCTCATAAATCTTCCTCCTCCTGATATTTTAATATCATTTATTCTTTATCATCATCTGATTTACTTAATTTTATCTTTATATATACCAAAGCAAATATCAAAGCACATGAAGTAAACATTATTAGAAGTACTATTTCAAGTGGGAAGTTATCACCAGTTGTTGGATTCTTACCTTCATAATTAGTTTCATCTTCTTCACCACCCTGCTTCGTCGTATCCTGATTTTCTGATTCTGTTGCTTCAGTAGGTTCCTCTGTTTTATCTTCCGTATTTTCTTCTGTATACTCTTCAGTTTCCTCTTTTATTTCTTCTTTTGTAGTTTTTTCTTCTTCTATGTTAACAAACTGGAGTTTCTCCGGTTTGGCATTTTCACCTTCAATTTTCAAACTTAGAACATAATCTAATTTTCCATCATTATCTATAATGAACACTGTTGCATGATAGATTCTACTATCATATTCAACCGTGCCTTCACTTCCCTTATTCTCATAAATTTTATACTCAAACTCTCCCGGTTCATCAAAACTAATCTTAATATTTTCACTATTATTATCCTTAATTTTTACAACCGCTTTTCCATCATTTGAAGTACCTATTTCAGGCATTGGATTACTTTCACTAAGCGGCTCAATCACAATCTCATCATCATAACTTTCACCATAATCCTTACTTACACTCACAGGAATTTCAACGCTGCATTTATCATAATTCATTCCTGCATATATGTAATTTTTCTTACTCAAATTCATACCTAGATACAATACTAACATTACAAAAAAAGCAAAGAGATGCCCTATGAATAATTTTCTATTTTTGTTAACAAATCTAGTTTTATTCATATTGCACCTCTTTTCTTTTATATATATAACTCGCTTTTATTATAATTATTTTTCATCTAAATAGGCAAAAATAACCGTTCTTTCTTCAGGTTCAACAGTCGTACATGTAGCAAATCCGACCATCTTTTTATCCTGCCTACTAGTATAGACATCCGCATGTTTTTCAATATAATCAGCTGTTATCTTGCTATCATCAAAATCAAAGATTTCTGAAACCTTTGCATTTACATGAATCGCAGCAAATATCTCAAGCTTATATACCTTATCACTATTCCTTCCAACAATTAATGTACCACTCTTATGTTTCCTTAGATAATCCTCATCAAGAAAATTATCAAGAGCACCAAACATCTTGCCATACTCCATGTGATGTCCATATATTATGGAATAATCATCCATAAACTTCGAATTGTTTCTTGCATCTAAAAATAAGCTTCCGGATAGCGAATATTCTCCATACGGATTTAAATTTAAATACTTAACATTATCCTCAGCCTGCATAACTGGATAATCTATTGTGGTATCATCTATGGTTAACCATGCCACCATATCATCTGTAATCGGCGAATCTGCTGGCATCCCACCATCTTCAGTCGGCTTATAATTTAAAAGCCCCTTATCCGTCACATTATTGAATATATACCACATATCATATAAGCAATACACGGATACTAATAAAAGTAACACGCATACAAGCATCAATATCTTGTCATATAACCTATTCAGTTTTTTTAATACAAGCCTAGAATCTATCATAATTACTTAATATCATTTTGCTACTAAGTATACAACTTAGTGCTATGCTTCCTCTTCTTCATCCTCATCCTTATTTGACTTAGCACTGAGAATAATAATTGCAACTACTAAAATAGCAGCGCCACCAACTACAGGTCCAACTTTTGTAATAATACCTGTTGGGATAATACCATTTCTAGTATTTGTATAACCTGTATATACATCAGCATCTGCAATATCACCTGATGTAGGATCATCAAGTGCATGTGTACCACTTCCTGATACTAATGTTGCTGTAACATTAGGAGCACCTTCTGTCTTTTTATAATCTTCTGCTTCTTCAGTTACAACATAATGAGCTCCTGTTGGAAGTCCCTGAATTGCAACATACTGTCCATGCTGTAAGTAGAATGTTGCAGTAGCTGTACCACTTGCATTTGCTGTCATTGTTGTAACATTTGCCTTACTAGCATTTGCTGAAGTTGTTGCAGCGTTAGTTCCTGAATTTGCATCAGCATTACCATCGGCAGTTCCTGCCACCTGGTCATTTGCTAAAGATACATTAAGAATATCTCCATCATGTAAATTTGAAATAACTACTGTTACTGCAAAATACTTATCTCTTGATGCCTGATTACCAGATACTTCCTTACCAACGAATAAGTTGTGTGTTCCATATGCATTCTGGATACCATCAATCTTATCTGTAAGAGCAGCACCTGTCTGATTAACATCATTGCTTCCATTATCAGTTCCTGCTACTGGAGCATCTGCACCAGTATGTAATACATATGAACTAACAGCCAAAGTGCCTGTTCCATCATCTGTTACATAAACATCAAGTGTCTTCTCCGTAGTATCACATGTAATACCAGCAGTAGTATTTGCTGTTTCTGTAACTATGTATCTGTAAACACCAGGTTCTGGGAATTCAATTCCTGCGAAACTAATAGTAGCTGTATTCTTAGCATACTTCTGATTTGTATTAAGTGTTACAGATGAATCACCAGTTTGAACAGAAGTAAATGTTTCCTGACCTGCAGCAAATGTTACATCTGCTATTGTAGGTGTTCCGATACCTTCTAACACTTCCATAGTTCCAGGTGTTGTACCACTTGCTGCAACTGCTGGAATAGCAGTACCTTTAGAAACAGTAAACTTAAAAGTAGTACTAGGTACAGAGGCATTAACGTCCATAACTAAGTACTTCTTAAACGTTGTACTTGTTCCCTCTACTGCAGTATAAGTTGTTGCTGCCATAGTCGGTACAAGCATGGTTACGATCATCGCCATAACCATAAGCATGGCGACGACAAGTTTCTTAGACTTCTTCATTAGCGAGTCCTCCTTCTTACGAGATTTTAAATATATATTATGAACCTACAAATGCAAGTCCCATAAATCATGAGTTTATCCATTCATATAAATGGAGACAACAATTAGAACCCTCTTCTTCGAATCAAGAAAATGAGCTCTCCGCATAAATCTTTTTCAGAAATACCGCCAAGCACTCGGCTATCAGTTACTTCCTTTCTAAAATCATTTAATATAAATACTTTTCCTTGGGGAACAATATAAGGATATTTTATTTTAGACTCCTCTGCTGAGGTTTCATAGACCGTGTCCTCCACTACATTATAGCCATCAACTAGCACTACCCCATCGCGAATATCGACTTCTTCGCCTTCTTTCGCAATAATACGCCCAAAACATACCTTATCTCCCTTTTTGTATGCAACAACATCACCCTTTACAACTTCAGATCGTTTATAGGTTATACATAAATCTCCATCCTTGACCATAGGATAAGACGAGTTGTTATGATTTACATATACGCCGCATACGTACGTGAGTATCAACCAGACACCAACCACGGTGACTGCAACCTTAGCAAGAAGCTTCCTTAAAAAGTATTTCCAAGACTTCTTCTTACCTTTCTTTTTCTTCTTAGTTGTAGATTCTATAGCTATATTTTCTTTAGCCATATTAACCCCTTCTACAACTTCTTTCTCTTTTCCCTCTACATTAGTTTCATTACTCATTTTAAAACCCTAATTTCAGCAAATGGGCACATATACCCACTTTTTAATACAACACTATAATTTTACGCCTATTAATTTTGAATGTCAATATATCAATAACGGAAACTAACCACATAGTTATCCACAATTCAGACCATTTTTTCGCATTTGCTCCACCATCTTCGGAAATAAACACACCTTTTTACATAAATTTGAGTTATAATATATGCGTATATGTTTTTATTTAGGAGGAGTATGATGATTAAGAAGAGAATTATTGCTCTGTGTCTCGTTTTCGTATTTATGTTTAATACATTATGTGCAGGTGCAACTTATACAAACAACACAACCGAATTAACACAAAATATCAAAACTAAGAAATGCAAGGGCAAAAAGCCAAAATCAAGTGATACAAAGAAAATCACTTCAGCATCTCTAAAGTTATTAAACGAAGTTATCAAAGCTGAGGATAAGGATGAAAATGTATTTATTTCACCTACTTCCGTTATGTTTGCATTTGGCATGGCGAATAACGGGGCCCGTGGCAAAACACGTACACAGCTTGAAAACGTGATAAATGGCGGCATTAAAACCAAGTCCATGAACAATATCTTATGTAGATATATTAAGAAAATGAACAAACAAAAGGATGTAAAGTGGAATATTGCAAATTCTATCTGGATTCGTAACAGAAAGGACATCAAAGTTAAAAAGCGTTTTCTTAAAAATGTGAAGAAATACCATAATGCTCAGGTTTTCAAGGCTGCTTTTAATAACAACACCGTAAAAGACATCAACAAATGGGTTAAGAAAAATACTCATAAGATGATTCCAAAGATAATGAAAACAATAGATCCCGATGCTGTAATGTATATTATTAACGCCATGGCATTTGAAGCAAGTTGGGCAGAATCTTTCAAAAAATCTGGTATTTCAAAAAATAAAGATTTTACAAATATCGACGGTAGCAAGTCAAAAGTAGATATGCTATCCGAAGGACAAGATTACTATTACACTATAAATGGAGCAAATGCTTTCAAAAAATATTACGACGGATATGATTACGCATTTGTTGGAATAGAAATGCCTGAAGGTGTATCTCCTACCGACTATGTAAACAAACTAGTTGAAAATCCTGATGTTTTTACTAAATCTCTCAAGATTAAGAACTGTAAAGACGACTGCGATGTAACTATTACAATGCCTAAATTCGAACTTGATTACAGCCTTGATATGGCAAACGTAATTAAAAACATGGGTGCACCTTATGCTTTTGATCAAAACAAAGCAAACTTATACAATATGTTCAATAAGAAAAAAAATAATAATTACTATTTCAGCAGTGTCATTCACAAGACACATATTGAAGTTGATAAAAACGGAACAAAAGCTGCCGCAGTTACTAAAATAGGAACTGTAGTAACATCTTGTGCTCCTGAAGAAAAGAAAAATTTACATATAAAATTAGATCATCCATTTGTATATGCAATTGTTGATAATAAAACTAATGTTCCAATTTTCATTGGAACGATGAATAAAATGGAATAATTAATTAAATGAAATAAGATATTAAATGAAGGTTTTTAGAAAAAAGAAGGATAAAAAATGAAAAAGAAGATAATAATATTTACGATCACAGCTAGTCTTATGGTTAGTTTAGTTTCTTGTGGTTCTACTAATAAATCAAAACAAACCACTGTTAATACATCCACTAAAGAAAATCAAGAATCTACAACATTTGAATCGAATACAGAACAGACCACACTAGATTCTACAGAAGAATCGACAGAAGAACTTACAACAGAACCAAATAACGAATCCGAAGCCATCCAGGCTAACTTTTTTAATTATTTAGATAATGAGAATCACGGCATACTATTAAAAACAAAAGCTTCAAAGGAAGTTTTATCTGTTATTAGCAGTATTAAAAAAGCCAACAATCTTGTGAATAGATATAAAATAGGTGACGAAGATAAGACAAAGGAAATCACACCTTTGTTTGAACTTAACTCAGATGATGAAATCATCAAGTATTTAGGTGATAACACATGGTCATTTCAGGTTGGTAACGAAGTTTCCATTTATAAACCTACTGATAGCAAGAAAGCCTCTCTTCCGTGTGCATTTTTAGCGACCGAGCTTTGCTTACCATATGCACTTGCTAAGGCTCAACTAACCGAGAATCACGAATCAGATTTTAACCAATTTACCAATATGGATATACAGGATATTGCTGATCACCTAAGCATTGATTATAAAAATCTTACTAACAAGTCTTATATTGTTTATCCTGACTCAAAAGCTGTTTATGAAAATATTTATTTATATAAGGATAATTCAACTTATCTACAATATCTAGGCAACAAGATAAATGGTAAAGATAAAGGAAAGGCTTACTACTTACAACGTACCGAAACTAATCACGATACTGGGCTAAGCAACGAGAATAATTTTTATCACTATATACGATATAACAATGAAAAGTACTATCGTCCTGATACAAAAGACGTTTTTTACAAAACAGACAAGTTCGAAGATGATTTCTTTATAAAAGATGAGAATCTATTCTATGAACAACTTGCTAAGGCATACAATTTTGAATATTCATTTCCAGTAACTGTATTTGACAAGTCATTTGACGTTTCAATATTTACTCAAAACGACTCTCATGTTGCAGTTTTATTTGATCAATCCAAACATGTTGCAAAGGCGTGGTTAATAAGTACAGATGGCATCGTAATTGCAACTGATTTGTCTTTCAATGAAGAAGCTTCTACTTCTGTAGCCGAGGAATGGTTTAAAGATGAAATTGCGTATGCTCGTGAAAGAGTTAATGATAAAAAATAAAAAAGACGAAAAATAATATATAAAACAAATAGGCGAGAACTTTTAGTTCCCGCCTGTTTGTTTTACGATGCTTGTTCATCGATATTCTTATTTTACTATAAACTTATTTGTCTTTGCTTTCTTGAAAGCTTTCTTATATTTCTTCTTTAACTTCTTTGGAACCCTAATTGTAAGCTTCTTTCCGCCCTTTCTATAAAACGCTTTCTTACCAACCTTAAGTTTCTTTGAGTTAATCTTAACTGTCTTAAGTTTCTTACAACCAAAGAATGCTTTTTTACCAATAGTAGTAACATTCTTTCCGATTGTAACTTTAGTAATCTTTTTGTTACCCTTGAATGCATTTGCTGCAATTGATGTAACATTGTACTTCTTACCATCAAGTGTAACAACTGCCTTTATTGTAATCTTCTTAAGATTCTTTTTCTGTAATCCAACAACCTGAACTTTTCCAGCAGTCTTTCCATCAGCTGATGCATCAGCTAATTTCTTGTAAATAAGTTTGCCGTCAGTGAGAACGCTTTCATCAGTTTTCTTGTTTTCAACCGGCTTTTCTTTTATGTCAAAAGTACCTTCTATTTTACCAGTAAACATTCCAATACCTGTAACTGTAAACTTAGCTTTTCCAACATTAACATTATCAGAATATTTAACCTCGAAGTGTTTTCCTTCAACAAGACCTGGTATAGTTACCTTTGGTGTTTTTGCCTTACCATCATAAATATATGTTGTGTTTTCTAAAGTGTATTTTAATTTGGAAATATCAACATTATTTACAGAAACATAAGTGAACTTATCCTTGTTAATTTCTACGCCTTCTTTCTTCATTCCGAGACTACAATATTTATTTTTTTCAAGCAACTCAAGGTACTCAGGATCTGCTGCAATTAATAATTCTCCACTATTTAATAACACTTCGTCATTTGCATAAAAAATACCAGCAAACTGTTTATCTTTCCATTCGTCTCCCCAAACAGCATTAATACAAAACTGACTATCATCTACTATTATATCTGCTGTCGCACCAAACAATGCACGCCCAAAATGAAGTTTAGCATTAATTGTTGAATTAATAATTTTTAAATTTGAATCTGTATCAAAAACCTTTCTTCCAAGAAGTGCAGATTTTTCCCAATTAATATTTAATGTAATGTCATTAAGTACAATATCTCCAACAATTTCAGCCAAATCAACTATATAATCCTGATCTATATTTAGTGTTCCACCACCAGTAAATTCAATTCCAACATTAACGTAATTATTATCTAAACTATTCCCGCCTCTCACGAAAAGCATTGTTGTATACTCATCACTTTCATTCAATGGAGATATAAACTTATTTTCCCCTTTTAATATAACCTTTATATTTTTAACAGTCGGAAAATCCTCAACAGCAAAAAAATATTTTTCTCCATTAGGCCTATCCAAATTAGAGGCACTAAATCCAATTCTACAAGGTCCCATTTCACAATTATCAAGTGTCAAAGTAGCATTTTCATTATCCCAATAATAATTTCCTTTTACATATTCTGTATCACCTGTAAAAGATGTATCAAAGTAAAAATGATATTTCATTTTAGGTTGTGCAACAAGATCAGTTTTACTCATCGTCACTTCTACAAATTTTCCTTCTATATCATAAGTTCCAAAACCAATATAATATGATTTTCCCTTAACCATATATATATTTGCTTCAACATAAACCTTTTCACCATCTATGCCAATACCATCTAGAGTTGTAATAACTTGTTTGCTTTCATTAAATACATATATTCTTAAAGAATTTTGATTATAATATCCTTCTTTTTCCGGATCTGTTTCACTATATATTTTATATATCCCTGTTTCTTTAGGAGTGACCTTATAAGTAAAATATCTCTCTTTTCCAGCATAATAGCCGCCATTAAAATTTCCAGGATTATCAATCTCATCCATCACTTCAAACCTATTTTCAGTATACAGGCTTATAGCGTGTGCATTTACACTTCCATTGAACATTATTCCAATGGCACATATAAATATTCCTACAAGTATCTTCCAGTTTCTCCTTATTTCCATTATTATATCCTCCTAATAATTTATAAAAACCGATTGAAAAATTTTCAACCAGTTTTTATTATATCATTATTTTATTCACTTGTACAATTATCCCTTATTATTTGGTAGATTCATATTTAGTTATGAATCAAGTCATTATCTTATTAAGCGATTGATTTGTATCTAGCTAATGGACTAATTGCTATCTTATCAAATAATCGATTTGTATCTTGCTAATGAACTAATTGTTATCTTGTTAGTCTTCCGATAATGCTAAATACTATGAATGCAACTATATCACATGCTACAATTGTTGCACCCACTGGAGTTGAAGCCACAATAGCAATACAAAGCCCCACGAGCGTACACACAAGAGAAATAACCACTGAACTTATTGTAACCATCTTAAAGCTGTTAAACACTCTCATCGCTGAAACACTTGGGAATATAACAAGCGCAGAAATAAGAAGTGACCCCACAAAGTTCATCGCCATAACTATAATAACTGCAATCAAAACTGCAATCAGCAAGTTATAACCCTGCGCATTAATTCCACATGCTCTTGAAAAATTCTCATCAAATGTTACAGCAAATATCTTATTATAAAAAATGACAAATACAGCTACAACAACAACCGACAAAACAACACTTAGTATCACATCACTACTATCTAACGTAAGCATCGATGTCGAACCAAAAAGTGTTGAACACACATCACCAGAAAGATTCGATGATGTAGAGAATATATTCATCAAAAGATAACCAAGAGCAAGCGCCGAAACCGAAATCATCGCAATTGCAGCATCACCCTGAATCTTTTTATTATTTCCACCTTTAAGCAAAAGCACCGCACTTATAACAGTTATAGGTAAAACCAAAAGCATGTTATTGCTCAGCTTCAAAACAGAAGTTATCGCAATCGCACCAAATGCAACATGCGAAAGTCCATCACCTATAAACGAAAACCTCTTAAGCACAAGCGTCACCCCAAGAAGCGATGAACATATTGCCACCAGTATTCCCACTATAAATGCATTTATAACATATTCATATTGTAAATACGTAAACAGCTTATCAAACATATTCAACCTCTATCTGATTAATATTAATTACTTAGTATCAGTTTGTAACTAACTTATATTTTTCACTAAAATATTTTATTACTTCTATTTATTTCTTTTCGTTAGAAATATTCTAATTACTTTTCTAATATTATTTTATTTGAAACATTTTAATTATTTTCTTTCGTTTGAAATGTTTCTGTGAACCAGGTCTTTTCTAAGGAAAAATCTACCTATGTTACTCTTCTTGTACTCGTCGTTTGTGCCAAAGAACATATGCTCTCCGATATGAAGAATATGACTTGCATAAATACTAGCCGCATGTATGTCATGGCTAATCATGATTATTGTGATTCCTTCTTCATTAAGTTTCTTAATAAGACCATACATTTCATTAGTAACCATCGGATCAAGTCCAGAAACTGGTTCATCCAAAAGAAGTAACTTCTTAGTTGCACAAAGTGCTCTTGCAAGAAGTACTCTCTGCTGCTGTCCACCAGATAAATTTCTATATGACTTTTCCTTAAACTTATCAACACCCATACGCTCCATATTTGCTCTGGCAAGTTCCTTATCTGCCTTACTATAAAAAGGTCTAAGTCCCATTCTTGCCTGACAACCAGAAAGAACAATTTCAGTAACTGATGCAGGGAAATCCTTTTGAACCAATGTCTGCTGTGGGAGGTATCCAATCTCGTTTTTCTTAAGACCGTCACCTAATATAATCTCTCCCCCCTGTGGACTAATAAGTCCAAGAAGAGTCTTCATAAGCGTCGACTTACCTGAGCCATTCTCTCCAACGATGCAAAGATAATCGCCCTCATTAACTTCAATATTCAAATTTTTCAAAATCACTTCATTATCGTAACCAAGCGATAAATCCTTCGTTTTAATAAGAGCCATCTTCGCCTCCTGTATTCTGAACTAAAATAATATCTTAAATTAAAAACTATTACAAATCTTATTCATTTAAAAGAGCCTTCGATAATTCATCAAAATTCTCTTCCATAGTCTTAAAGTAACTAGCGCCATTCTCTATGTCCTTCTTAGTAACCGACTGCATCGAATCAAGTCTTAGTATCTTTACATCTTTATTCTTCGTGTTTTCAATTACAGTTTTTGCAATCTTTTCATCACTATTATCAATCACAAAAATATACTTAAGTGAAAGTTCATCAATCTTCTTACTTAAAAAGTCAATTGTCTCAAAACTTGCTTCACTCTCTGCTGAACATCCAGCAAATGCCGCATAATAATTCAAACCGCAATCATCAACTAAATATCTAAATGGGAATCTATCTGCAACAACAATTGTATCTACATCTCCACCCTTTTTCACGTTCTCATATGCAACATTTAATATACCAAAAGAAGTTGTATATGCTTTTGTGTTACGTTCATATGTTTCCTTATTCTTTTTATCAACAGATGAGATAGCTTCTTCTATTTTTTCACATAGAACTTTTGCATTATTTAAAGACAACCAAACATGCTCATCATTTTCAACTCCGCCATCTTCGTGGTCGTGTTCATCTTCATGATCTACATCCTCGCCGTCTTCATGATCATGTTCTTCATCCTGCATGCCTTCAACAACTTCTTCTTCCTTAACACTATCACCAAGTTCATCAAGAAGATTAACAACTTTCATGTCCTTATTAAGTTTATCCTTTAAAACATCATCAACCCATGCATCAGATTCACCACCAACATATATGAATACATCTGCACTCTTAATCTTTAAAATATCTTCAGCCGATGGATTATAACTATGTAAGTCAACACCATCATCAAGAAGCAATGTTACATCTGCATCCTTAGCCTTATCTCCAAGAATATTCATAACCCAATCGTACTCTGGAAAAATTGTGGTTACAATTGTAAGTTTGTCATTCTTAATACTCTTCTTGCCACAAGAAGTAACATTCATACATACAAGTGTTGCAATCATAGTTGTTGCAATAATTCTTTTTACTATTCTAATAAATTTACTAATTCTTTTCATATCTATTTCATTCCTATTTTTAAATTCTAGTTAGTTACATTTTGCTATTAACTCAAGCCATCTTTCTTCGACACTTTTTACACACACCATAGAATAC
>ODAJ012158252.1_pt1 | contig 58808 bp, 41 predicted proteins | sample 1539241 | NCBI WGS metagenome assembly ODAJ01 (sample SAMN02144231, study PRJEB22623) | gut metagenome | biome: sheep rumen | host: Ovis aries | place: New Zealand | reverse complement strand
CAGTTGAACAAGCCTATTTGGAAAGCATCAAAGGTATTGAGAAAAAGGCTAAACGTGGAGGCAAGAAGCAATGACTATATCAACAATATGCTTAATCGCAGCAATGTAAATAATTCTGTTTCTCAAAGAATCGAATAATTCTTATAAACGGGGCTACCGCTGCTCGGCACTTGCGTGACGCTTTCATAGCGAAGTGGAGAAAGAACTTCGACCGCGGCGACTGGGCTGAGAGGGGGATATAAACCCCTATAGTTATAATTGTGTAAAGGAGGTTTATGCATAAATAAAGGATAGGGGGCAAAATGAGAGAGACTGTGGCAGAACGTTGTCTGCACAGTCTCTCTCTGTCGTATCCGAAAACAAAAACTATTTATCTTTCGGGAAACTTGCTGAAATCAGTAGCTCCAGGGATTGCTCTCTTCCGGCTCGTCTTCCCACAAACTGTTATGCCGCCTTGTGTTGAAACTTATGTTCGAGTCTTCATCGGGATTTGCATCTGTGTAGTTCTCAATCTTGCCCGTGAGGTTGTTGTATGACTCAACGAGCAGCGGACCCTCGAATAGCGCTTTTGTAGCCCACGTCTCGGGCTTTGTATATGCTTTTCTCATTTCGGTCATCTTTTATTTTACTATTATCTTCTTACCGTTAACTATATAGACTCCAGAGGGCAGCGTGTTCAGCAGCGAAGCATCCTTGGCTACCATCTGTCCTTGCAGGTTGTAGACGTGCGAGCTGCCCTTTGCCGTCTGCTCGCTGCGGATGGTGTTGGCTGTGATGCCAGTGGCCTCGTCGTCGTCCCATCGCAGCTCGAAGCCTGAGAACAGTCGTGCCAGACCTTCGCCTCCAAGGGCATCGCTGTCGTATTCTGTTCCGCTTGCGTTAACGTCGTTGATGTAGAAGCGGAAACCGTTGAGGCTTACCTGCTGGCTGTTTACCATGTGATAGAGCTGAACCTTATCCTCCGTCTTGTTGTAGCCGAAGACGTAAGCCTTGCCCGCAGTCTGCTGCTTGAAGTACGAGCCGGTGTAGCGTATGCTGTTGTGCTGGCTGAACGCGTCGCCGGGTGCAAAGACGTTGCTCACTATCTTGCCGTCGGTTCCAGCCTGCAGGTTCTCCTTTACCTCGCTCTGCTTGTGGTGGCCAAGGTTGAGCGACTTGCCAGTGATTTCGTAAGTATCTCCCTTAGAGTCCACCATCTGCACGTTCTCGCCGTAGTTGGGTCCGTCGGGACGTATCATGTAGAACTTTCCAGCCTCGATGACGGGGGCACCGTCGTTCAGGGGCACATCCTTGAACATTATCTTATAGGGATTGTTCGGGTCGAGACCGTTGGCCGCTGCCACCTGAGTGCGCTCGCCGAACGCACTGCGCACCTGTGCTGCCGACAGAGTCACCGGCAAGAGAAGCGGGTTCCACTGCTTGTCCCAGAACTCACGCTGCAGGTAGATGGGGAACTGTGCGTCGTCCTCACCGTCGGTATAAGTGTACTGCGACTCCTCGGTCTTGGTGTCGCTCAGCACGAACGGGCTCTTGCCCAGATAGTGCAGGCGCACCTTGTCGATGGCTGTGTAGTCGCTGTTTACATTTGTGCCGCCGGTAATCTCGAAGCCGATGGTTATCTCTACATACTTGTCGCCAGCTTCGTCACTTGTGGTGCTTGCTTCAATGAGCGACTGTGGAACATAGATGTAGTAGTCGTTGACGTACTCGTTGTTGAAGAAGTCCAGTCCGGCCAGGATGTCGTCGGCTGTTCTGCCTTGGTTCTTGTAGAGGTTGTACATGGCTTCGTCGCCGCCGCAGTCGTCCAGCGTAATAGCTCTCGCCTGATAGCCGTCGGTCTGGTAAGCCTTGGTGGCTCGAGCCAGATCCTGCTTGCGTACGGTCTGTCCCGGAACCTCGGCATACATATACACGTGGCCGTTATGGTTCATGTTGGTGAAGCCGTTGCAGCGGAAGCGATATACGCCGCCTGCATAGCATCGTGCCTTCTGCGACAGCTTGCCGTTGTTCAAGATGCGGGCATGGAACAGCTTGCCGGTGAGCTTGCGGTCGCCAAGTGCGTTCTTCTTGAACATTCCGTTGGGTTGCTGCGTCCACTGCTCGGTGTTGCCGCGGGCAAACTCGTAGTCGTTGAGCATGAACGTACCGTCAACGTCAGTACCGCCGTACACCTCGTTTGAGTTGCCGCGTCCCTTCCATAGGTCGAGCAGTTCCTGATAGGTGACAATTTTCCACTGGAAATACTTCTCAAGCTTCATGTCACCGTTAGTGATTTGGTCTGGTTCGCGGGTGAAGCAGACCTCGTCGTTGCGCTCGGTGATGGGCACATCCTGGCTGAGTCCGTCGTTGCCGTCGTTGCTTATCACGGTGTTGCCGGCATAGATGTATACGTCGCCGCCTTTTTTCTGGTTGTTGAGGGCCAGACGGTAGGTGTTGTCCATGCCGGGCACCTCTTCAAAGGCCCACTGACTGCCGTTGTTGCGGTCTACGTAGATGCGTATCTGCTGGTGTCCTTCGTCTACTCCGAGCTGTGCTCCCCAGTCGGTTGCAACGATGGTCTGCAAGGTGTAGCGTGCACCGTTCTTGCTGATTTTCATTGCCATGCCCAGGTCGTTGTAGAGCAGACCAGCCTCCGTGCCCCACGCACCCGTAGGGATGATGAACTTCTGAGCGCCCACGTTGTAGAGGTAAACCTTCTGGTTCAGCACCTCATCGACCTTGTGGCCGGGGAAGGCCGATGTCTTGCGGAACTCCACCTTCACGGTGTAGTTGTTGTCGCCCTCGTTCTTGCGCAGCTTGATGATATATTCCTTCACGTCGGCCTGCTTTATTATGTAGTAGGCATCCTTGCGGAACTTGGCAATGTCGGTTTCTATGTCGATGCCGCTTATATACTGTGCAGCGTTGTCTATGTTGCTTTCCTCCGAGATGAGGCGTCCGTTGCCGGTTGTCGCAGGTGCCACATAGTTGTCGTGGTCTTCTCCGCTCACTTGCGGCTCGTAGAAGGCAAAGAACACACGGTCGTAGAAGTCTTTGTTGCTGTATTTGTCGAAGTCTTCGGCTTTGATGCGGAAGACATAGTGGTAGTCCTGGTCGGCACCAGCCAGTTCGTCGAAGCCCTCGTCACCGACTTTCACCATCTGGTCGTTCTTTACCACATATCCGCCCTGGGTGGTGCTCTCGTAGTGGTGCAGCTTGAAGGTCTTTTCCAGGTCGTAGACGAAGTTCACGTTGACCGTGGTGTTGAACTTGTCTTCCTTCCACTGGCCTTGCTCGTCGTATTGCGGTTCGCGGATACGCTTGAGCGAGATGATGTAGCGTTTCACTCCCTCGGTCTTCTTGAAGTAGAAAGCCTTCTGGTTGTCGTTGGTACAAGCTTCCCAAAGGGGCGACTTGTCACCGCTTTCTGGAGTGAACTCAGGGTCTGGAGTGTCCCACACGTTTGGTGAGCTCTCCTTTAGCGGACGCAGAATGTCGTTGGGGTTGGTGATTACCGAACCCAGATATTCGTAGAACTCCTTCAGCTTGAAGTATATCACGTCCGTTCCGTCTACCTTGTCGTCAGCGGCGCGGTAGTTGTCGAAGTCCTCAGCATCGATGACGAGGGTGTAGATACCGTCCTGCACGGCACTTCCGTTTTCCACCTTGCGGAGTGGTTTCGTGGTGTCGGTGCGGTTCCAGTGGCCGTTGTAGCGCAGGTAGTAGCCAGCCTGGTAGCCGGTCTCCTCGGCATCGAGCGTGTAGACGCGGTATCCGTAAGGCTCCAGCGTGAGCGAGAGGCTCAGGTCCTCGGCCACCTCCTGAGTAGTGGTAGTGGTTCCGCCGAAGGCAATGTCGCGGCTGTCGATAACGCAGCTCCAGTTGCCGGTGATTACGTCGTCGACAACGGCAGATGCCTGCTGGTCGCTCACGTTGAGCACCACGAGCACCCACTTCTTGCCAAGTCGTCGTGCATAAGAGACAATCTGGTCCGACTTGGTCTTTCCCTCGTAGTTGCTGTAGCTGTTGAGTGGCATATAGATACCTCCGGCATTGCCGTCGGCAAGTGCGGGGTTGCTGCGCTTCAGGTTGACGAGAGCCTTCACGGTGTTCTCCATCTTGTAGTTGTGGTAGGTCCAGTCTACGTCGGAGTCGGTGAAGTAGTTCAGCTTGTTGTTCAGCAGGTAGCCGTTCTCCTGTCCGTTGTAGAGCAGGGGCATACCCGGCAGGGTGAACTCCATGACGGTGAGCGGATAGGCTCTCTGGCCGAACTCTTCGGTCATGCTCTTGCCGTTGTTCACGTCGTGGTTGGTCAGATAGAACATATGTCGGAAGCCCTCGGTGGCAGCCTTGTCGGCAGCAGCTTTCACGGCAGTGGCACTGGCACCGGCCTGTGCCAGCTCGTCGTGGAAGTTCCAGGCATAGTCAAAGTCGAAGCCGCAGGTGGCAAGCGAGTCCTGAGTGTGGTTGTGGATGTCGGTCTCGGCAAGGAACTTCAGTGTGGGGTTTACTTCGCGCAGCTCGCTGATGGCTTTCGACCAGAACGACTTGGGCAGGTAGTTGCCCCAGCCCGTCACCATGTCGCAGCGGAAACCGTCGATGGCCTCACCGCCTGTGGTGTAGGTGCCGTCGACAAACTTCTTCATCTCGGCTATCATCGCATCCTGGGCATCGGGGTTCTCGTCGCGCAGGTCGAGCTGATGAACGTCGGCATAGGTGATGCCGCCACCGACGGGATTGATATAGTTGCCGTTTGATTTGGCATAGTATTCGGTGTGGGTGTTGTGCCAGGGATGCTGGGTAGAGTTATGGTTAGCAGCCCAGTCGAGCCATACTTTCATGCCCAGAGTATGGGCTGTGCTTACAAACGTGCTGAATTCGGCAGCCGTGCCATATTGGAATTGGTCATACGCGGTAGCAGCGTAGGGGCTGTTTAAGCCGCCGTCGCGCTTGAAGATGGGCATCACCCAGATTATGTCGATGCCTTTTGCCCTGAGATTCGTCAGCTCAGTGGTAGCTGCTTCGAATGTTCCTGCAGCGGTGAAGCTGCCGATGTTCATCTGATAGATGACGTCGTGGCCGGCAACTTCCGACTTCGGAGCCAGCTCACTGCTGTCGCCAGAGCCGCTGACAGGCACCTCAGTGCCGTCGAGCTGGAAGGTCTTTCCGTTGTTCTCGGAACCTCTCACGTTGACAGTTCTCTGATATGTGCCTTCTGCTCCGCCTGTTCCGCCGCTGAAGATGACCGCCTGCGGCAGCCAGCCAGAGTATGACCAGCTGTAGATTTGTTCTGTCGCATCAACCAGCGCGGCCTCTGTTCCGGGAAATGCGCCCTCGGTTTCAGGGCCGTGTGTGTAGGCATACACTTTAGTCCAGCCGCCGGTGTTCTTGAAGTACACGGTGAAAGTCTGGTCGGGCACGGTGTGGTATTCGCCGCCGTTGGCCAGCGACACGGTTTTCTGCTTGTCGTCGCCGTTGCTGATGATAAGGTTATCAGACCAGTTCCTCAGATAGTCGCTCACAGTCATGGTGTAGGTGGTCACGTTGTCCTGTACTGACTCCGCCACTGCCAGGCTGCCGATGCTGCCGTCGTAGCCGTTGAGCTTCGCGCCAGGCCAAAGGCCGAACTTCTTTCCCGCATCGGCACCGCCGGTCTGTCCGTCCCAGTCCCACGTGTAGGCATAGACATTGTCCCAAGGCTGGTCGTTTACTATCTTCACAGTGCGGGTGGTTTTCTCGTAGACGTATTTCTTGCTGCTTTCGCAGGCAGCACCCTTGATAACTTCAAGGCCACCTTCGTCGATGTTCAGATAGGCGGGCTCTTTGCCGGTAAAGGTGTACTTGTATTTATAATGTGTTGCACCACCGTATGTTTCGGTGCCGTCGGCTGTCATGGTAGGGCGCTGCGACCAGTTGGTAAAGCCGTCGGCTGCTTGCCCGTCGGCATACCAGCCCCAGATGCTCACGGTCTTGTCGTTGTAGGGGGTAAGGAAATAGACCGTTGTTTCTACGGGGTACACCGTTGCTGTCCATGTCGTGCCTTCGCCTTTCACCACGCGGAACGACATCTTTGTGCAGCCTGTGCTGCTTGGCGACGTAGTCCAGTTGCTTTCGCCTTCGCCGTAAGTGTAAACAGTGATTGGCTCCTTGAACCGGAAAGCCTCTGATGTGCAGACGTTCTTTCCCTGCGTGCCGTCGTAGAACCTGAACCACAGGGTCTCGGCATTTGCCAGATTGTATGTGCTCAGGTCCAGCGTGGCAGTGTAGGCTCCGTCGGCATAAGTCATTTTGATTCCTGTTGTCCCCGAAGGATCAGCAGGCCCCCAATGATCGTTGAAGAGCAGATACAAGTCGTTCTGTGCCGTGGTGGTTATCGCGGCCAGAGTCGTTAGTAAGAATAATAACAGTTTTTTCATCTCACCTTAATGTTTCTGTTTGTTTTAATGTAATGTTAGTATATGTTTGCAAATCCGATGCAAAGATATTGTAAGTAAGGTAGCTGTTGCGGCGTGTCAATGTTTAGACGTGGTTTTGTCAAAGTGCATATCCCGATGAAATCGGGGTTTTTGTGGCGAAATCTCATAACAATATCAAAATCGCATTAAATCCCCAAAACCCACTTCTCTCTATCAGGAAGCTCTTTCTTTTTCCTGTTGGGGCTGATGTCAGTCCCTCCTCCGCCCGCCATGCCTTCATAGAAATGCGTCGGTCGGTGTGGAGAAAATGCCATGCGGCTCAGCTCCCGATTTCCGTTGCGAGGGCTAAGCCGTGCGGCGGAATTTTACCGAGCCTCCCGTAACTTTGTTCCAGCAGCCCCGGAGCAACCTTCCAGAGCCTCTGTAACATTGCTCCAAGGCTGCTGGAGCAATGTTACGGGGCTGCTGGAGAAACATTCCCAAGGCGTGTTGGGAATCTGGGACTGCTAAAGTGCTGATTATGAGGCGAGTTGCAGCAGGCCAGCTTGCTGCTGTGTGCGCGCTATCCGAGCACTCCAATCTGGAGGTAGCTCTGATACTCTCCGCCGCAGTGTATGATGTGGCGTCCGAGGTTGTCCTTTGATTCGTAGGCCGGCACGCCAGGATGCACGTTGCCCGTGATGTTCTTGCTGCTTACCATGAACCGCAGCGTCTCGCCCGGATAGAGAGTCATGCCCGTGGGAGCCAGCGGCACCTCTATTTCCACGATCTCGCCCTTCTTCAGTTTCTCCTCGCGGTCGAAGCTCAGCACGGGGATGATGTCGGTGCTCTGCTTTTCGTCCAAGTGTCGGCGGCTGACGCGCAGTCGTCCGTATGCACCGCTGTATTTAGCCACGCCTCCGTAGTTCTCGAGCATATCGTGAGTCTTGGGCGATGTGCTTGGTATGGTGAACTGTCGCAGCACGTTGTAGTGTCGGTCGAGCTTCTGCACTATGAGGAACAGGTCCATGTCGTCGCTTCCGTCGGCCTCGACGAAGAGATGTGCCTTTGGATAGCCGATGAAATCGGTGCGTTTGTCGACCGTCAGGTAGAACGAGGCTTTAGGCGCAGCACTCTGGCAGAGATAGAAAACGGGAGTGTGTTCGTGTTGCGGAGCCTCGCTCATCTGGCGGGTCGTGCCGTTCAGAAACAGTTTCTTGTATTCGGTGCCTACGGGTGGGAATTGCGTAGCCGGCTGGTCGACGAGGTTGCCGCCCTCCATGTCGTGCAGGCAGTAGCGCACGGTGGGTGTGTCTTTCCATCCGTTGTCCTTTCCCTTCATATAGTAGTCGAAGAAGCGCAGCCGTTCCTCCACGTACTTCGGCTCGTAGTAGTCCTGCCATTCCAGGTTGTCGTGTATGCGCAGCCACTTCTCCTTGCTTCCGAGCTGCCGCCATGCGCGGAAGGTGCCGTCGGTGTGGAGCACGTTGGAGTACGAAGCCACGACGAGAATGGGCACATCGATGTCGCAGACGCGGGCAATCTTGTCCTGCCATAGCGGATGGTCGGCATTGGGATACTGGCGGCTCTCCTCTGCCACGTCCTCGCGCAGGCCGAAGCCCTCGTGGTTGTTCTGTATTCCCTCGGTGAACACATAGTCGGGCATACCTCCCACGAGGCACATATCGCGATAGCCGTCGGTGAGTGCCTCCGTCACCTGCGTGCATACCAGATGCTCAGGGCGTTCGGCAGCGATGAACCACTGCGAGAACGAGAGGTAGGAAGTGCCGCTCATGGCCACCTTGCCGTTGCACCAGGGCTGTCGGGCCACCCATTCCACGAGGTCGGCACCGTCCTGCCCCTCCTGGGTGCCGAGCATGGTGCTGTCGCCCTCGCTGCGTCCGATGCCGCGCGGGTCGGGATAGACTATGGCATAGCCGTTGGCACACCAGAAATCGGGGTCTGGTCCCTCGAACTTCTGCAGTCCGCTCATGCGCTTCTGGTCGAGTCCCAGGAGTCCGAACAGGTTCTTGAAGCGTTCGGCATTGCCCGAGTTCTTGCCGTATGGACTCCATGCAATGATGGCAGGCAGCGGCTCGTCGGTGTCGGCAGGCAGATAAACGTCTGTCAGTATCTTCACCCCGTCGCGCAGGGGCACCTGCTCGTCCTTCACGAAGCGGATGTCGTGGTCGAGCGGATGGAATACCTCGTTGACGACAGTGCCTTTCTTCAGCAGGTGCTCGCCCGATGGCCAGTCGTAGTACTCTCCTTCATAGTTGCGCACGTCGCGATACTTCAGCGATGGCTTGCGGATCATCATGTCCTGAATGTTCTTCTTCATAGTTGTAAGGCTTTTAAGTGTTTGTTTCTCTGCTGCAAAATTACAACGCTCAGGCTTATTATACGTTACCCTTTATATGGGAGAAATGTTCTATTTCCATGATTATTGATACGAATGTAAGGATTTCAAATCCCGACGAGCAAGGGGGGGGAAATAGTTTCCCGACGAGCAAGGTGCGGATGTCGTTCAAGGGGATTTCGTTCAGGCGGATTTGTAATCCGCCTGAACTGAATATAAGGATTTACAATCCGCTATGCTTGCTGAGCGACTTTGTTTTGCGATAGTCCTGTTTGTATAAATTGGTCCTCAGTCGTTGTTTGTCGGATTATGAAATCCTTATATTCAGTGCGTCGGGATTTCAAATCCCGACGAGCAAGGGGGGGGATGTCGCATTTTCTGGAAAAAAGGAAATAGTTTCGCAGTTTTATTTATCTTTGCAACACTGGCAAAAATCAGATACTGCGGCTGCAGCTCATTATTGAAACCCAGAATCGATGGCAAAGCAGATAGAAAACCTCACCCTACGCCATGTGGAGCACCTTGTAGGCGACGACCACGGGCAGTATGTCGGCGAACAGATGTTCGTTGCAATGAGTGCAAGACAGTTCGGTCGGCGCTTTCTCAGGACTGGTCAGCCCTACCGTGTCGACGATGGACGCGTGATGAGGGTGGTGGCAGGTCATGCGCACAGCATCATCGACATGGAGCCATACGATCTGGAGCGTGGCAGCCTGGTGGTGGTGGCTCCCGGCACGGTGTTCGAGATTGAGGAGATGGACGACGAGCTGGACCTACAGACCTTCTCTTACCGCGACCTGCCGCAGGAGGTGACGTTCAGCAGCTCCACCGCTTTCAGGTTCGAGGACGACGACTGGCAGCTTACAGGTGAGTATTTCGACCTGCTGTGGCATACTGCAAACCGCAAGCCAATGTCGACCGGCTCGGTGAAGGCACTGCAGGTGGCACTCTTCCATGAACTCCAACATATATATAATAAGGTGGTGAGCGAGAAGAAGCGAAAGGGGATGAGCCGGAAAGAAGACATCTTCCACCGGTTTGTGGCATTGGTCAACAACCACGCCGCCATAGAACATGCCATTTCTTTTTATGCCGACCGCCTCTGCCTCACTCCAAACCACCTTGGAGCCGTGGTGCGCGAGGTCAGCGGGCAGACCGTCATGGAGTGGATACACCGATATATCATACAGCAGGCGAAGCTGCAACTGAAGTACAGCGATTTGCCCGTGTGGCAGATAGGCGAACAGCTGAACTTTACCAATCCGTCGTTCTTCTCCAAGTTCTTCAGACGAGAGACGGGCATGACTCCTGCGGAGTATAGGAGGAAGGAGTAGGGATTAAGGATTAAGGTTTAAGGATTAAGGTCTTATAAGTCTTATAGGTCTTATAGGTCTTATAAGTCTTATAGGTCTTATAAGTCTTATAGGTCTTATAAGTATTATGTGGCTTATAGCTCTGAAAACTGCGTAGAACTGCTTCATGAGGTCAAACTGATGCTTTTCGGTTCTGGCGGGCCTGCCGGATTTCGCTGTTGATTTCGTCGAGTGTCATGGCGGCATTTCCGTTTTCTTCGCTCTGCTTGCGCATGGCTGCGATAGCTTGCCGTGCATTCTGCCGGATGGCCTGCTGACTGGCATTGTATGACATGAGCATCGCCTCTACCTGCTGCTGAAGCCAGGCATCCATGGCTGTCTTGCTGGCAAATGAGCGGCGTGTCTCGTTCAGCAGTTCATCATTCAGGGTAATGTTGTATATGCACATAATAGTTGGTGTTGAATATAAATGTTTCGATTGCAAGTTTACAACTTTATTTTGAATTACGAGCGGTTTGTCCGTTAAAAGTGATGATATAATTTGGATTAGATACCAATCTTCCACCGCTTTGTAGTCTTTAAAAAATAGGGTAGAGGGGGTGGGTTTCAAGCAGCAAAACGGGTTCCCTCTCACAGTTGAGAAGGAACCCGTAATTGGTTTAGTGTGTATGTTAAAAGGATTTATTTAATAATTCCAGAGCCGAGGGTGAAGTTGATGTAAGCCTTCTGGCCTTTATTACCCTTAACACGCTCCTGGTCGCCTGCGTTGCCACGGTAAGAAATCTGACCGCCAACGGGGATGAACTCTGCGCGCCACCAGTCAATGCCTTCGCCAAGGTTTACACACATACGGACACCACCGCCGTCTTCAGTAGCTTCAGCTACAAATGCAGGCGAAATGAACTGTCCGTTTCGCTCTGTAGGAACTGTGAACAGACCTGTTGCTTCGCACGACCAACCTGCGGGAGAAGCGTTGCCGATGAGGTAGAGGTCAGGAGCCATGAATGTAACCTTGCGGGCACCGTCGACGTTCTTGACCTTCAGCAAGTACCAGCCAGACTTGGTCATCTTGATGTTGTCGGGGCTCGAAGCATCGAAAACGTCGCCGCACTCAGATGTTACCTCTGCTGACATGCCGAAGTCGTCGCCCCAGCCTGCCTGAGGAGCAAACTTGAACTCTTCGCCTGCTTCAAGGTAAACCATGAGCCACGACATTCCGGTGGCTGCCTCAACACCCTCGCATACAGGTACGAGGGGAACCCAAGTGCCGCCCCAGCCGTAGTTGCTGCCGGTCATGTAGAGGATTGGGTCAGGAACGATGGCACCGGCTTCGTTGAGAGGCTGGATAGAGTATGTTCCCTCGAGAACGTTGATGGTGATCTGATAGCTTGTGGCACCGTCGGTAGCAGGCATCATCATGTTGCAGTCGCCGCCGAAGTCGGCACGGGTCATCAGTGAGCCCTCCAAGTCCTCGCAGCCGTTGCTTACGTTGTTGCCGAGCAGAACGCTCCAGTCGTTTCCTACGAAGGCATCAAGGTCGTTGCCGGGCAGGATGCTGAACCATGTGTCCTCGCGCTCGTTCTGGTCGTTGTACTTGGCAGGCAGCACGATGGTGAATATCGGGTCGTCGTAGACGTTGGCATCGCTGTGCTCGAACGGCAGAGAAGTAGCTGCCTCATAGGTGTTGCTCCAACCCTGAACGTTGCCGATGATGTAGTAGTTGTCGGAGAGTGCAGGACCGCCACCCAGCGGAGTGAACTCAACGGAGTGAGTGTCGAAGTACTCGGGAGCACCTACCCGAGCGAGAGCCTCGCCGCCGGTGAGGGTGTAGAGAGTTGTGCGAACGTAGACGGTCTTCTGGAACGGATTGTGGGTGATGCCGTCATAGTAGGCTTTCTGCAAAGCTGTGGGATTGACGTTGATGTCGTTGGCATCGTCGATAGTGTTGGCATCGAGCACGATAGACTTTGTGAAGTCCTCGTCGAGCGAGAACTCAACCTTTGCCTTGAGAATGGTGTTTGCAGGCATGGCGCCCTCTTTCACCGCAACAGTTCCTATGGAGATAGGAGTCTCGTTGCCTTCAGCATCAATATAGTCGGCTATGTTCACCGTCTGGCTTGTGGTGGTGACAGAAACGTCGCTCACCTGAAGCTGACTTTCTGGCAGGTTGGTCTGCGGACCAACTTCCGGGGTATAGTCATCGCTGCAAGCGACGAAGCCCATGCTCAGAAGAGTCATCAAAAATATGCTTATCTTTTTCATTTCTGGTTTGTTTTTGATGGGATGGGAGCTGCCTTTTGTGGGGCAGGCTCCCTTCCGTTGTTAATTATTATTTGAGATAGGTGAGGCTTCTTATTATGGCAATTGGAATTCAACCTTCTTCTGGTTCATGTCCACGATGATGTGTAACAGACCGCCTGGGTAGCCGGAAATCTTCCATGAACCCTTACCTTTGACAAACTGGTCTTCCTTGCTGGTGAAGTGACCGTCAGAGTTAAACTCAACTTCCAACTCGTTGTTGTCGGGTTCGCACCAACCCCAAGAGTCGCCACCGTCCCAGCCAGACAGCTTAGCGTAGAAGCGGAACGTTATGTCGCCAGCCGCAATGTCTAAGTCGCCTTCGTAAACCTTGCTGTTAATCTCGGTCTCGAAGAGGCGGTAGGGAGCATAGGAGTCGGCATGGGCAGCATCAGGAGTCATCCAACCGCCGAAGCAGCTGCCGACGCAGTAGATGAAGTCCTTGCCAAGTACGGCGCAGTAGTCGGCCATGTTGTTGTAGACAACGTAGTTCTCCGACATGATGCCCGAGCCGGGTATCTCTTCTTTGGCGGTGTTGTAGACAGCTGAGTAGACGCGCAGGGCAACCTTGCGATAGCCGTTGTCTACGTATGCTTCGGGGTCTACCACTCCATCGATCTCGTTGATGGCACGGGCCAGTTCCTCACCGGGAATGTTGACGTTGCAGTTGGTGAATGTAGTCTCGAGGAACTTGTTCTTGGTCACGGTGTTGCCGTCAGCATCGGTGGTCTCTTCAACGTTCCAGTCAACGGTTCCGTCTTCCTGTACCAGTCCTACCTGTATGGCGTATGTGGCCAGGGTATTGTAGCCGTAGTTGGGCTGCGACCAGGTGAGGTTCACCTTGTTGGTAGCTGAAAGCTGGATATACTGGTCTGCCAATGCCGGCGTATTCACATTGAATGTTGTCGGCGTCTGGATGTTAGGGTTGGAGTCGCGGTCTTCGGAGCACGAAGTGAGCGTGGCTACCATACCCAAGAGCATCAGAGCAAATGAAAATATCTTTTTCATAATGTTATTATTCTTTTATAGGTTAAATGTGATTAATAACCGGGATTCTGCTTGAGGTTGGTGTTAATACCAAGCTCGGTCGCAGGAATCGGGAAAATATTGCGATAGGCTCCGAACTTGCCACCTTCCTTCACACCACCCTTGAGCTGCCAACGATAGTTGCTGTCGCCATAGTATCCGTAGCGGATAAGGTCGGTGCGGCGCAGTCCCTCGAAGTAGAGCTCGCGAGCGCGCTCGTCGAGGACCTCGTTAAGGGTGTAGGCAGTCTTCAGGTTGGTGTTGTTGGCACGTGTGCGAAGAGTGTTGATGTACTGTGTACCCTGAGCCAGTGTGGTGTTTGAACCAGCCTCGCGAGCCTCTGCCTCGGCAAAGATAAGGTAAGCCTCAGCAAGACGGAACAACAAGAGGTCGTTGTCAAGGTGAGTGGTGTTAGATGTAGCACCTTCGTCGGAACGGTTGCTGCGGTATTTGGTTGTAGCAATACCTGTAGTGAACTCTGTAAGTATATCGTTAGTATACTTGCGGTCCTTGATGCCGCCTTTGCCGTCGGCGTTGTCACCGAAGAAGAGTGCGCGGTCGTCACCGGCAGCCTCGACGATGGTCTCGGTCTTCCAGTCGGCAAGTGCGTCAAACTCGTTGATGTCGATGAACTTCTCGATGAGGTCCTTACGTGTGCGGTTACCGCCCCAAGCCTGATCGGTTGTTGCTGGATAGTCAGCCCACATATTTTTATCCCATGAAGCAGCATAAAGGAAAGTGGAAGCACCCCATGAGGCAGAAGACGCACCGTCAAGAATGAAACTGAAAACTGCCTCATTAAATGCTCCTGTTACGTCATTATCTGCCATAAACAGCATCTGATAAGCTGAATATTTACCGTTGGCACTCTTGTGGGTGGTGGCGTTGTCGCCCATCCAAATTGAACGGCCAGACTCGTTGATAACCTTAGCTGCATATTCCTTGGCCTTTGCCCAGTTGGGAGTACCGGTGTACTTCTCTGCGTTCAGGTAGAGGCGTGCGAGAAGCATCCATGCAGCACTCTGGTCGGCACGACCATAGTTAGCCTCACCCTTCTTGCGAACCGACGGAGGAAGCATATTGCCCATGTTGGCTTCGAGGTCAGCAACAATCTTCGAATATAGCTCAGCACTTGATATTTGTACAGGATTATCAGAGCTTATTTCTTCTGTATAAACAGGGTTGCCAAAGTTGTCCAGCATGTAATAATAATACAAACTACGCAGGAAATGAACTTCTGCCGTCATCGTTGGATTAAAATCAGAACATTCCCCTAAGTACTGATTGCAAAGGCTAACTCCCAAACAAAGACGGAACCATAAGCCGTAAAGACTTGCAGTATTAGGAGTGTACTGGTTATAACAGAGGTCACTTATTCCGGCATCAGTCCATCCACATATAGCCTCGTCAGTGGTGAGCTCATTGGCGTTCCATATCAGACGATATAGAACTGACAAACCGCCGTCTCCAAGGTCAAGGCCTTCTGTATCATCAAGTCCGTCACCTTGGAAAACGAACTCTGAGTAACATTTGTTCAACAGTTTCTCAGCGTCAACTGTCGTATTCTTGCTCGGATCAATAGGCTCAACGTCCAAGTCCTTCGTGCAAGAATTCAGTCCCAAGGACAGCAGCACTGCTGCTGTGGGTACTATGTTCTTAAACATATATTTCAGTTTCATAATAATATTACTGTTTGAAAGTATTAGAAATTAAGCGACAAACCGAGCAGGAGAGTAAGAGGACGTGGATAAATGTTTCCATCGATACCACCGTTAACCTCAGGGTCAAGTCCCTTATACTTTGTGATGGTGAACACATTGCTTGCACTTACATATACGCGGCCATTGATTCCTGCGTAGTTGCCACCCTTAAAGAGATTAGCAAACGAGTAGCCAAGAGTAATGTTGTCGCATTTGAGGAATGAACCATTCTCTACAAAATAATCCGTCTTAAAGTCCTCACCTGCCGATGTCTGCTTGAAGTCAACCTCGTATGCATAAGGCATAGTATTTTTCATGTAACCTGTTCCTGTCCCTATATATTGCTTAGAACGGTAACCGCTCTTTAGACTATTATAAATATAGTTTCCTACGCTTGCACGAAGACCAAAACCAAAGTCCCAGTTCTTATAGCTCAGGCGTGAGCTGAAACCGAAGAGCCAAGGAGCTACAGAAGACTTGTAGTAGTAGCGGTCGGCATCGTCGATGACACCGTTGGCGTCGCGGTCAACAACAACTCCCTGGAGAGGCTTGCCGTTCTGGTCGTAAACCTGCTGGTAAACCCAGAACATACTCATTGGCTGCCCTACCTGATGGCACATAATCTCATTGTTAAACGCTTCCACATTTCCAAACTTAATAGGTTGTCCATCTCCAGCAAGTTCTACTACCTTATTCTTATTATATGTGGCATTGGCTGTGATTTCCCAATTCCAGTCGGTAGTCTGAATAGGACGGCCTGTGATTGAAAACTCAACACCTGTGTTCTGCATTGAGCCGATATTCTTTAACAGTTTGTTGCTAAAATTAGACATTCCAGCAACAGGAGCCTCCATAAGCAGGTCCTTAGTCTTGCGGTGGTAGAAATCGATGCTACCAGTCAGGCGGTTACGAATAAATCCGAAATCAATACCAGCGTTCCATGTTGTAGTTGTCTCCCATTTAACATTAGGATTATATGCATCAGGCTTATATTGATAACCATCGCTATAGATAGGATACAACGTTCGCGAACTTTGGGTTTGGTTGTAAGTCGGTATATAGGTATAATCACCGATACCTTCCTGCTGACCAGTCATACCCCAGCCCAGACGGAGCTTCATCTCGGTGACAGCCTGCACGTCTTTCAGGAAAGCCTCCTCGTTGATCTTCCAACCAAGAGCTACAGATGGGAAGTAGCCCCACTTGTTGCCTTTGCCGAAGCGTGAAGAACCATCGGCACGCAGAGTAGCGGTCAGCATATAGCGGTCGAGAGCGATGTAGTTCATACGTCCATAGAACGATACGAGGTAATGCTCTGACTTCCACTCTCTTTTTGTTGGAGTAACTTCTTCACCAGCTTTTGCGCTGGTAGAAGGATAGAGTCCGTAGTATTTTTGGTTGCCCCAGTACTTCTCGTGACGCCACTCGTAACCACCCATGATGTCGAAGTGGTGTGCCTCGCTGAAGTCTTTGTAGTACTGTATGTAGGCTGTGTAGTTCAGATTGTACTTGTTTTCCTTCGTGAAGCCATGGTTTCCGTAGTAGAAGTTAGAAGGTCCCCAAGGCTGGTAGTCAGTAGTCTGCTTACCGTTGGCCCAGTCGCCGCTGAAGTTCATGTGCAAGCGCAGGTCTTCGAGTCCGTGTATCTGGTAGTCAACCTCCACGTTGCCCTGATAGTCATACGAGTTAGCCCTGTCGTCTTTCTCTTCAATCATAGAAACTGGGTTAGATGTTGCAAGAGCTATCTTTGAGTAAGGCCATGCAGAATCGTCATAAGGTGCATCCTGAGTCCACTGCCAATAGCCATTAAAGTTTGAGAAGCGTGCATCAGAGGAAGTAACAGGCTGTGTTGGATCGAAACTAACAGCATTGCCAATGGCATCACTGTTGGCATAACGGTTCTTGGCAAACATGAACTTACCGTTGATGTTGAACTTCAGGTGGTCGTCGAGCAATGAGGGAGAGAGGTTCAAGCTCGTTGTTACACGCTGGAAGTTAGAAGTCTTCAAGATACCGTTCTGACCGGTGTAGCCAACGCTCAAGCGATATGGAACATTTGCAAAGCCACCCTGAACCGTTACGTTGTGGTCGTGGCTGACTGCTGTGCGATAGATCTGCTTTTGCCAGTCAGTGTTGGCACTGCCCAACAAGTTGTAGCGTGCAGAGCCTTCGCCATACATTTCCTTTACCAGTTCGCGATACTCATTGCCGTCGAGCACGTCGGTGTACTTCTTAATAAGAGATAGCGACACATTTCCGTTGTAGCTTACCTTCGGAGCCATGTTCTTGCGGCCCTTCTTCGTGGTGATGATGATGACACCATTAGAACCACGCGAACCGTAGATGGCGGTAGCCGAAGCATCCTTCAGCACAGTGAAGCTCTCAATATCGTTAGGGTTGACCATCGACAGAGGGTTGGAAAGACCTTTCACACCCTGGTTGTCCATAGCCAGACCGTCGATAACGATCAGAGGGTCATTGGATGCGTTGAACGACGAACCACCACGGATACGGATGGTAGCGCCTGAACCCGGCTGACCTGACGATGTGGTGATGTTCACACCGGCAATCTTACCCTGGATCATGTCCTGGGCGTTGGTCTGTAGACCGTGGTTCTTCTCATCGGGCTTGATAGCCGTAACCGAACCGGTGAGGTCGGATTTCTTGGCACGACCGTAACCGATAACGACAACGTCGTTGAGAACCTTAGAGTCTTCAACCAGCGTTACAACGAGGTTGGAAGATGCGGTGACAGTCTGTGTGGCATAGCCAACATAAGACACTTGCAGTTTGTCACCTTGATTACAGTTAAGCGTGAAGTTACCGTCGAGGTCCGTAGCGGCACCGTTGCTTGTTCCGGGAACAAGAACCGTGGCACCGATAATAGGCTCGCCGGTAGCATCCTTAACGTGGCCATTGACAGTGATTGACTGTGCAAAGGCACCGACTGATAGGAACAGACCAAACAAGATGGCTGCAATCCTAACAGGGAACTTGAATTTTACCTGCTTCATCATTCTGTTTGTTAAAGTTAATGTATAAATAATTGTTTATGTTAATGCTCATTAGGCTCGTTGTTGCTTCACGCTTGAAGCCATTTCGCAGGCAAATTTATAATTCTTTAAGATTAGTTCAGCATTATTGTGCCTAAAAAAGATTTACCATTTAGCGCAAACGTTTGCATTTAAAATCTTTTTGCTTTTGACAAAGTAGTAAAAACAGTATCAAACATAATAAATAACTTTGCCTTACTAACTAACCGCCATGAACGAAACTACGCCTATAACAATGAAAGACATAGCCGAAGCACTTGGTGTTTCGGTGGCAACGGTGTCGCGTGCGTTGAAAGACAGCCCTCGCATAAGTGCTGAGCGCAGGGAAATAATAAAGAGGTACGCACGCGAACATAATTTCTTTCCAAACTTCATAGCAGAGTCGCTGCGCAAGAGCCGCGTCCAGCCTATGAAGATTATCGGTGTTATCATTCCTCAGTTCACTCACTACTACTTCTCCACCATCCTTTCTGGCATAGAAGAGGAAGCCTCGGCACGCGGCTACCGCCTTCTGGTTGCCCAGAGCAATGAGCGCTACGAGCGTGAGGTGGCTATTTGCCAGTCGTTCTACGAGAACAAGGTATGCGGCATCATCGTTTCGCAAGCCAAGGACACTGTTCACTATGGACACTTCCAGAAGCTTCTCGACTTGGGTATTCCCCTTGTGTTCTACGACCGTATATGCACGGGGGTGGAAACGTCGCGCGTTGTGGTTGACGACTACCGCGGAGCTTTCAATGCCGTACAGCACCTTATCAACACTGGTTGCCGCAAGGTGGCCTTCTATGGCGCGTCTATGAATCTTGAGATTTCCAAAAACCGATACAACGGCTATCGCGATGCGCTGTTGCAAGCCGGCCTGAGCCCAGACCCGAGGTTCTACCGCGAGTGCGACAACCGCGATAAAGCTGAGATAATAACTCCCGAGCTACTTAGTCAGGAGGATATTCCCGATTCGTTCTTCGCTGTTAACGATGATACCGCGATAGGCATACTCTACTCGGCAAAGCGCATGGGCTATCGTGTGCCGCAAGACATATCTATATGTGGCTTCACCAACGGCGAACGCGCAATAGCCTGCGACCCCATGCTCACTACGGTGGAGCAGCGGGGAGTGACTGTGGGAAAGGAAGCGGTGCAGATACTTGTCGGGCAGGTGGAAGGCACCATACCACGTGATAAGGTCGAGCGGCGAATAGTGAAGACGAGGCTTGTGGTAAGGGGTACGACAAGATAATGAAGCCCAGCACGCGGAGCAGATTACTAACCAAATAGAAACAAACAAAACTCTAAATTATATAACACAATGAAACAGAAACCTGATCTATCATTTTGGAAACTGTGGAACCTCAGTTTCGGATTTTTCGGCGTACAGATTGCTTACGCCTTGCAGAGTGCTAACATCTCGCGTATCTTTGCCACTCTTGGTGCCGACCCGCACAACCTGAGCTATTTCTGGATACTTCCACCGCTGATGGGTATCCTCGTTCAGCCTATTGTGGGTACCATGAGCGACAAGACGTGGACGCGCTTCGGTCGCCGCATCCCTTACCTGTTTCTTGGTGCTGCGGTTGCCGTGGCAGTTATGTGTCTGCTGCCCAATGCCGGTAGCCTCGGTCTCTCCGTCGGAGCAGCCATGATTTTTGGTTTGATAGCTCTGATGTTCCTTGACACCAGCATCAATATGGCTATGCAACCGTTCAAGATGCTCGTTGGCGATATGGTTAACGAGAAGCAGAAGGCAAAAGCTTACTCCATCCAGTCGTTCCTCTGCAACTCTGGTAGCGTGGTTGGCTATGTATTCCCCTTCCTCTTCACACTCCTGGGAATCAGCAACACTGCCGCCGAAGGAGTTATTCCCGACTCGGTAATATGGTCGTTCTACATCGGCGCTGCCATTCTTATCCTCTGTGTAATCTACACCACCCTGAAGGTGCGCGAGTGGAACCCGAAGGAATACAAGGAGTACAACCCCGTGGCTGAGGGCAATGAGGAAAAAGCCAGCTGGATTACCCTTCTGAAGAACGCTCCGTCGACGTTCTGGAAAGTGGGCTTAGTACAGTTCTTCTGCTGGGCCGCCTTCATGTATATGTGGACCTACACTAATGGTACTATTGCTGACACGGTATGGGGTACTACCGACGTTGCCTCTAAAGGCTATCAGGCAGCAGGCAACTGGGTAGGCATCCTCTTTGCGGTGCAGGCCATCGGTTCTGTAATCTGGGCAGCCGTACTGCCGCAGTTCAAGAACATGAAGGCTGCCTATATGTTCAGCCTCGTTCTCGGTGGCATAGGCTTCGCCACGGTTCCCTTCATCCACAACCAGTACCTGCTCTTCGTGCCCTTCCTGCTCATTGGTTGTGCTTGGGCTGCCATGCTTGCCATGCCGTTCGCCCTTGTCACCAATGCTCTGCAAGGCTACGGTCACATGGGTGCTTACCTTGGACTGTTCAACGGCACTATCTGTATCCCGCAGATTATAGCAGCCATCCTGGGTGGCTTCATTCTGCAGATGGTGGGTTCTGCCCAGTCAAGCATGATGATTGTCGCTGGCGTATCGCTCTGTATAGGTGCCGTCTGCGTAATAGGAATTAAGGAAAAGAAATAAAAAACATCCATTCCATCGATAACTGAAAGGACTATCAGCACCTTTTGAAGGTTGCAGATAGTCCTTTCTACTTTTATTTACTTACGTTTGTTTAGTGAGAGAGCTGATGTCTTTTCATTCCCACAGGCTCTTGGTTCTCGGAAGCATATTGTCATAAGCTATGTCGCCAAAGGTAACTTCGCGTGCAAAGGTACCTTCTTCTTCCGTGTTGTCATCAGAATTCTGGTTTACGGTAGTACTGTAAACGCCCAACTCTGTTTCCATCAGGCCCGACCCCTTGAGGTCAACGACCTCAAGGGCGGGTTTCGTATATAGTTGTCTTCTTGTGCTGGTAGCCATCGTTGTTGTTTGTTTAGAAATCTGTATCATCTAATTGTTATCTTCTTACCTTTATATATATATATACCGCGCTCGTTTGGACGACCTTTCAGCTTCATTCCACTCAGGGTGTAGTAGTCGTCAGATGCTGTCTCCGGTGTTTCGACAGGCAGCGGCATCAGGTCGGTAGTGGTGTCGTTCCACATGACGAGTCGGAAAAGAGGAGCCTCATTGGTTCCGTAGAACAGGTCGTCGGCTATCTGCAAGTAGCTGCTGTTCGACTGAGCCGTTCCGGCACCGGGCTTGAAGTATCCCAGAGTCACTCCGGCATCGGTAGACTCAATCTTCTTGTAACCGAAGATGTAGTTGAACTTGCCGTCTTCCTTGGGCTCGAGCTTTCGTCCCACAAGCAGCGGTTTGAGCAGATTGCCTTCCAGCGCGTCGGCTTCTTCCCACGGATCGTCGTTGGTAGTCATGTTCACGCGCAGTCGAGTCACTCCAGCCTGCTGTTCAGCGGCACTTGCCAGTATCACACCAGTATTGCGTGGTATAACGTCGCCTTCGAATGGGGCGAGCATCACGGTCTTGTCCTCCGTATTGAGGGTCTTTATGTAGTATATGTCAACTCCCTCGGGACGGTTGATAGCATGATACGAGCTGAATGGTTTGAAGAAAGTGTATCGCTCGTTGTTGGCGTTGTAAACTGGATTGAGTATGTTCACCGTGCTGCTTATGCCCACAAAGTCGGTTATTGGGTCTATCACGTAGAACGAATAGTACTCGTCGTTGCTCACGTTGCCGCTCTTACCCGAGCCCACGTTGTCCACTTTAGACCTGATGTAGAAGCGAATGTTGTAGGTTCCGGCAGGCAGGAGGAAATCCACGTCGTCGGCCTTCTGCGAATTAGTGAGGTCCTTGTGCTCGGATACTCCTTCGTTGCGCCACTTCACGATGTTCACGTGCTGAGTTTCCTCGCGTCCGTTCTCTGGTCCTTTCTTGCCGTCGGCAGTGCCTGGAGTCTGCGGGCGATAGTCATTCTCAATGAAGCAGCTCGTCATCAGACGGTCGTTGGCGAAGCGCAGCTTACCCTGCTTGAGCGGCAGGTTCTCTACAAACCAGTATTTGCCTTCTTGATTGTAGCTCATCGGGTGGGCGTTGCTCGGATCCCATTCGTCTTTCGTTGCATCAATCTTCTCGCTTATAGCATCACCGATTATGAACAGTCCCCGGTTGAGCACAAAGCGGTAGGTCGATGTGGTGACGTTCACCGAGAATGTGAACGACTGGTAGTCGTCGGAGAAGCGTGAGGGATTGAACGACTGGTCGCCTGAGTCCTGTCCTTCGCCGTGGGCAAAGAGTCCGCCCTCGGTGGCAATGGCATCCTTCTGGAACTGCACCTGCGGACGCAGCACATAGCCCCAGTCGTCCACAGTCCATGCGTTGTCGGCCAATCGTGATGCCGGGCTCACTGCCAGATAGAGTGCGCCCCATCCGTTTGCCGGTCTTGGTACGGTGACGGTGTAGACTATACTGTCCGTCACAGCCACGTCGTTGGGGTTCTTGTATTCGTTGCGCACCATCAGCATACGGGCATTGCTGTTGGCAGGTGACCACGATGCTCCCTCAATGCTGTTGTCGATGTTTCCGATAAGATAGTAGCCGTTGTTGTCTTCGGCTATCGACTTGTTCATGCAAATCTCCAGCGATGAGGCTTCTGTTGACGTGCTCTCGATGAAGAAGGTGTAGCTCTTAGCCGTGCCCTGCTCAAGTTTGAAGTTGTAAGCAGTGCCCTGGCCGAAGCGGTAGGGATACTTCTCGTAGGTGTAGCCTGTGCCGCCAGTGCCGCTGTACTTTGTCGTGGCATTCGAGCCCGAGCCCAGTTCGTAGTTGTTACGTCCTGAGGTGCGTGGCTGGAAGTTGAAGTTAGTGTTGCCGTCACCACGCACGATGCGGTAGTGTATGGTCGTTCCGGCAGAGTTCAGGCTGCTCAGGCGTTTGGCTATCTCGTCGTCCTTGATGTTGAGAGTGTGGATGAGTGTGTTCACCTTGCCGTCCTGTCCGCTCATCGAACGGTTACGCGAGGGGGTGAAGCGGAACTGAGGCAACTTGGCATTTGCCGTGAGCTCGGGACTCACGAGATAGTAGGTACCGCCACCCTCGGCCTCAGGATAGTCATCGAGGCGACCCGGTGCTTCGGCCACGGTGAGAGCCTGGCCCAGACCGTGGTAGACAAGATAGGCTTCATGGCCGTCGTTGCCTGTGGCCTCGGTGATGTTGAAGTCCTGGCTCTTGTCGTCGTCGCCGTTCTGGTTGACGATGGCCAGAAGTGTGGAGTTGGGCGTTCCGTCATAGAGCTCAAAGGGAATGCCGTTGAGATGTATGCAGTACCAAATTTGTCCGGTTTCATCGATATATCGCTCCTTGAGCTGTGTGCCCGGATACATGGCCGATGGCTCAAACACACCGAGGTTTCCCTCTATGGTGTACCAGCTGTAGAGGTTCAGCAAGTACTCGCCGGCATCTTGCTCGGCAGCAGTGGGATTGTCCTTGCGCACATAGATGGTGTAGTCCTTGGTTTTCTGTGGTGTGAGGATGATGCTCGAGTATGTTTTTTCGGTCACGGTAGTAGCTTCCTCGCTGGGCTTGGTCTTTATAACGAGGTAGACGGTCTTGTTGTCGCCTTCGCTGCTCTCCGAAACAACATAGAAGTTGTCGGTGTCTGCGGTTTCTCCAGGTGTCACCTCGGGAGCCTGACGGTAGTTGGCGTAGGCAATGATGCTCACCTTGTAGTCGCTGTTCACGTCGCGGAACTTGCGGTGATACCATATCTTCTGGCCGTCGCTGTTGTTGGCATCACTCAGACACACCTCCAGGTTGGTGTTGAACGCGCTCTGCTTGTCGCCCAGAGGTTCATATTCGAACGAACCGTCGGCAGTCTGGTACTTGGCATATAGGCGCACGATGGCTCCCGACTCGTCGCGCACGTAGACGTCTATGTCCTTGGTGCCGGTATTCAGCTCAAACTTGTTGGCATCGGTAGTAGAGAGAGCACCCGAGTGAGTGGTTTCCGTTCCGTCTTTCATTATATAGTACTCTGTCACTGAGGGACCAATATATTCGTCGGCTCCCTGTGTGTCGCTTGAGTATGGGATGGCATGGAAAGCCTGTCCGTCGGGCACCTCTATGGTATAGCAATACCAGTCGGCGGTGTTGCCCGACACGTATGTAGAAGTGTATGTGGTGTAGTTGCTCAGGGTGATAGCTTTGGCCCAGCTACCCTGTGGCTGCACGTTGACACCATTCTCATCAGTATAGTAGACATAGAGATGCGGTACGGCGTTGTAGGCATCTTGCACAAACACTCTCACCTTGCGTTTCATCGGTGTCAGTGCTGCTATCTCGCTGTCGCTGAGTGTTCCGGTGGTGGCTGTGGTGTAGTGTCCACCGTCCTTTGTTCCGTCGGCACTGTTGATGGTGACGAAGTTGTTTTTCGTTCCGCCGTTCACGGCGAGGTTGTCGGTCTGCACTCCGTCGGCCACGGCTATCACGTTGACCGAGTTGTTGCCCACGGGAGCTTCGCTTATCACGTATCGCATCCATACGTTGCCGGCACCGTCTTGCCAACGCGTATATGAGGGGTTGTCGCGAGCGGTTTCCCAGCTGCCAAAGGGTTTCTGGGTTATTCCAGCTTCGTCGTACCAGGCATAGAGTGTCACGGGCTCGATGGGCGACGAAGGATTAACGTCGCGGGCGTAGATTATAGTAGGAGCCTTCTCAAGATACTTGTTGGCAGCTGTCTTCAGCACATAGACGGCATAGCCGTGGGCCTGAAGGCTGATGGTCTGGTCTTTGGCGAGGTTCACCTCTGTGGAAGTGGTGTTGACAGAACCCACTCCGCCTTTGATAACCTGTGTGTAGGTGCCGTCGCTGAGGTCTGTCACCTTCACGTTCACATCCGAGGCACCGAGGTTGAGCACCGTCAGCACGGCCTCATTGCCTATCGAACGCACGTAGGCAAGCACCGACGACTGGTCGGTCATGAGCGTTGATGTCGAAGTAGCCATGCCGGGTGAGTTGCCCAGTGGCAGCTGTCCGTGCTTCAGCTCGGCCAGCTTGCCTACAAGTGCCTGCATGGTGGCATCAGTGTTGGACCAGTCGATGCGGGTTTCGTCTTGGAAATAGTCGAGCTTGGCCAGGTCGCCGATCTCCTGTCCGTTGTAGATTAGGGGCATTCCGTCGATGGTGAACGAGAACACTGTCATGGCATAGCGGTTGTCGCCATAGAGTGTGGAGAGCGTTCCGCCGTCGTTGTTGCCGTTCACGTCGTGGTTGGTGACGTATGTCATGCGTCCGAAGGTGGCCTCAGCATTGTTGTAGTTGAATGTCTTGAGTGCGCCTTTCAGAGCTGAGGCATCGTTACCGCTGCCCACTGTCCTCATCTGTCCCTGAAGCTCCATAGCGAAATCATAGTCCCAGCCGCAGTCCTTCAGGTGCTTGTTGCCGCTGCCTGTCAGGTCGGCCTCGGCCATCATCTTCAGGCTGGGCTTCAGTTGCTTCAGTTCGCGTATGCACTGTGTCCAGTACGAGGCAGGGATGGTCTTGCTGCTGACGTAGTCGTTGCGGAATCCGTCGATGTCGCAGGTCGTCACCCACTGTTTCATTATTCGGGTCATCTCGGCAGCAAGCTCAGGGTTGCCGTAGTCCAGCTCAAACACGTCTTCGTAAATCAATCCGTTGCTGTTAGGGTGTTTCATGTTGCCACTGCCGTCCTTGGTGTAGTATTCGGGATGGCTCGTCACCCACACATGGTCGGTGCCAGTATGGTTGGGCACCCAATCGAGCCACACTTCCATACCTAAGCTGTGGGCCTCGTCAACAAAAGCCTTGAAGTCTGCTTTAGTTCCATAGCTGCTCTTCACGGCTTCAAAGTCAGTGGCAGCGTATGGACTGTTCTTTATCTCGGTGCCTCCTACGGTATGGCGAGGATATATCGGCATCACCCACACCACGTCAACTCCAAGGTCTTTCAGTCCTGCGAGCTTCCCCTGCGCAGCGGCAATGGTTCCCTCGGCGGTCATCATGCCAATGTTCATCTCGTAGATTACGTTGCGCCCTTTGTTTGATTTCATCGCAAACGTGGGGTCGGCAGTCTGGCTTATGCCGCTAACGGATACGTCGTTTCTCACGTCGGAGCCGTTGCGCACAAGGTTGAAGGTGGTAGGCACGTCGCTCACTTTCGTTATCTTATATTTGTAAACGAAAGCCCCCGACGTTGTTTCGCCAACGTAGATCATGTGGTCGCCGGGATAAGAGCCGTTGTAAGCGAAATAATCGCCTCCGTGATCGCTGCCATCCCAGAACCACACCTGAAAGTCGCCCATCACAGACGACTCGAGATACAGCGTGTGCGTGTCGGTAGCATAGGTAGCCGTGTAGGTTTCCTGTGCGCTCATAGCGAGCTGACTCATGCTGATGATGAATAGAAATAGTAGCTTTTTCATATTGAACGTTTTGTGTAGAGTTTAGCCGCAAATATAAAATTGTTAACGGGCACAAAATTACGGTGTCTATATTCTATCGAAAAGGCTGTCTAAATCAAATCTAAGTTTAGATAGACTGTAAATAACTGATAAAAAGCTACTTACTTATTTGGCAAGGAATTATTATCAAACGGCTTTTGAGCGCATAAACAAAAGGTTACACCAGAATAACTGATGTAACCTTGTTGCAAATGAGTGGTGAATGGTGAGTGGGGATTGGGGATTGGTGAGTGGTGAATGGGGAACTTGCTGGCTAAAACGCCAATCCCCACTCACCACTTACACTTCACACCTCACTTGATGATAATCTTCTTGCCCTGGTGTATGTAGATGCCACGCTGCGTGGGCTTGCTCACACGCTGGCCTGAGAGGGTGTAGAAGCTGTTGTCTACAGGCTTCACAGGGTCGGCATAGATGCCGTCGATACCAGTTGAGTATTCAGACGTAACGTCGTTCACCTTGTTCTTTGTACCTTCTTTCTGGCTTGTTACCTCGAAGAAGCAGTCCTTGTTGTAGCCGGCATAGTCGCTGCCCATGTCAATGGTCTGCGGACTGCCTGTGCCGCTGCTGAACACGAAGCTCACGTAGTCGTCGGCTGAGTTGATGGTGAAGGTCTTGCAGAACCAGGTCTTGCCGCCCACGGTCTTGGTGGCTGTCACCTTTTCGCCGGGCCAGCCGTTCGACGGTGTGTGGGTGCCGTCGCCGCCCCATGACCAGAAGTTGCAGTAGGTCTTGTCGGTCCATCCTGAGTTGTCGAGATTAACGTAGACGGTCATCTGATAGGGATCGAAATCAGGCTTCTCAGATACCCAGTACTCTCGCGATTGTATGCCGCTCACGCTGCCGTTCTTCAGCAGTCCCACCTTCAGCACTGAGCCCTTGGGCACGGTGATGGTCGAACCGCTTGCCACTGAGGTGCTGCTTGCGGTGGGGTTGGAGCCGTTGGTGGTATATACCACCTTGGCGTTGGCAGTGTTGCTGATGGCTGTCACCTTAACCTTGATGTCGGCTGTCACCTCCTGCGATGGCTCGCTGACCCATACGGTTTCGAGGTTCTTGTTCAGATAGTAGCGGTAGTGGTAGCCGTCGAGTATCTTTACCCACTCGGTGCCGGGCGATGTCGGGTTGATGCCGATGTCGGCAACAAGTGTGTAGTTAGATGTAGATGGTCCCACCTTGCGCACGATGCGCTGCGCACCGGTGCTGATGTTGAGGAATACGCTCTGGTTGGTGATTCCGGCCAGCTTGCGGGCAAAAATCATGTTCTTTATCTCATTCTTGTATGCTTTCCAGTGCTTGAAGAACACGCAGGGTGTGCCCGGGTTGGCCAGCATCCATGCGTTGAAGGCAATGGTGTCGCGGCGCACGGGGTCATTCGGGCTGTTAGCCGAGCGGTATTCGGTGTCGTGGTTCTCAACGAATGTCACGGCATAGCGCCTATAGGTGGAGTTCGACATGATGCTGGTGTTGTTCAGCTTGTTGTAGTTGTAGGTGGGAGTCTTTGCCGATTCGGGTATGCGGAAGTAGAGCTTCACGCCAGTGCCGGTGTAGTTGCTCGAGGTCACTGGCTTCCAAGAGCCGTCATAGCAGTACGACTTGCCCGAAAAGCTCAGACCATCCTGATTCGAAGCGGGGAACTGCTTTGATGCTCCGTCGCTGAATATGGCGAGGCCCTTGGCTGTCAGGGCCGTGGGCACGGTGTATTCAAACCAGCCGGTAACGCCGTTGACGGTGCGGCTGGCATTCCACGTCATGGTCTTGCCGGGCCAGTCACCGTTGTTTGAGCCGCCCTTTACATATACATAGACGTATGCCTTGTTCGCGTCGGCCCAGCTGGTGGTCTGTGCGTCGCGGCAGGTGTAGCGGAAGGGGAAGTCGAAGGCAGCAGACTGAATAGTGCCGCTCACCTTAGTTCCGTTGATCCAGTTCTGCACGATGGTGGAATTGCCGTCCCAGTATTCGCCCACGGAGTACTGCACTCCGCAGTTGGCATTGTACATTCCTACATACGTTGCGCCATAGCCCTTCACCATGTCGTAGCGGAAGCCCGTGTAGCCCAGGTCTTCGAGCAGGGCCTTGGTATATGCCTTGCATACGTCTTGCACGTTGGTGCTCTTATGGTCGAGGTCGCGCATACCGCCCCAGTCTTCTCCCGTGTCTGTGTTTGCACTGAGGCTTACACCTTCCTTGGTGGCCTGAGTCTTGGCAGCACCGCCGTCGTCATTGCTGCACACGTCGGTCGATGTCATCTTGTAGGTCACGCCTTTGTATGTCTCCGTGGGGAAGCCAAACCATCCGCTGATGCTCTTGCGGTGGTTGATAACCACATCGGCAATGGTGCCTATGCCGTTGGCCTTGAACGTGGTGATAAGTGAGCGCAGCTGTGCCTCGTCGCCGAAGGAGCTGGTGTAGTGGTTTCCGCCAGGAAACCAGTAGCAGTCGTCGTAGCCCATCGACGTGCCGTTGCAGTTGCCGCTTTGTGGAAGCCATACAAGGTCGTAGACAGTGCCCAGATCTTTGGCTTGCTTCTCAAGTGTGGTCCATCTCGAGTCGCTGTAGGAGTCCCAGTAGAAACCTTGCAGCATCACACCGCCGTAATTGGCTGGCCAGCCCTGTGCCATCATCGTGACAGCAAAGCAAAGGGCGCAGAATGAAGTAACAATTCGTTTCATGTTATAGATAGGTTTAATAGTTAGTAATCTCTCTATATATAAATAGGTAGTGCCAACAAAGTTAAAACTTTTTATCGTATTGGCGCACCCTAACGGGCTTTTTTAACTTTTTTGCGTGTCCTTTTTTGCACACTCGTTTGCACAGAATGGGCAGCTGAGGGTATGGTCTGAGGACTCTTTGAGACTATTCTGTTTGTCTGCTGCCTTGTTTTCCTCTGCGGAGATAAGGAGTCTTTATGCCTGAGGAGAATAGCAGAAACGCGGGTTTTAGCTCAAAAATAGGCGGTTTCATCGATAGCGGAGTAAAGGGTGAGGGCAAGCTGAACCACAGTTGAAACTTGAAAACACCTTGTATTTAATTCTTGCAAATCTCCGTTGAAGCTGGGCGAATAGTTTGTAATTTGTCAAGTTTTTCGGAAAAATTGTTTGTAAGTTCCAAACTTTTTGTATCTTTGAGCGCAGAAGCCATGCTGCACGGCATACGTTTCTCCCTTTCCGATGGCCAGATGTTTGCATTATATCGCAGCCAAAGGCCCGGACTATTGAAATACTAACCACCTTTTTACAGCGACGAAAAACATAAGGCAAGGCTCTATGCCAAAGATTCTTATTTACATTACAGCCAAGGTTATCTGGAATTTCCTGTTCTGAATCTAATAATTAACAAACAACGAATAGAAAACCTATGAACAAAAAACTAATGTATGTCATCATGGTCATAGCGGCCATGACATCAATGACCAGTTGCGATGAAGAGGACTTCAAGAAAGCCTACGACGAAAAGACCTCTCTCGATTCTCCGTACATCTTCTCCGAAGGCTACCAGGACAAAATAGTCCACGAGTACGACCTGGCCACACCTGCCACCGACTGGCTGAGCATGGTGAAGGACGAGACAAAGGTGTGCAAGCTGAGCATCCCCGGTACCCACGACACCATGACAGGCATGGGCTTCTACCAGCCCACGCTGAAGTATGTGTTCAACATGACGGCCATCAGTCAGCTGTCGACGCTTGAAGACCAGATGGCCTGCGGTCTGCGTTTCTTCGACATACGCCCCGTGGTGAGCATCGACACGTTGGCCACCGACCCGGCAGAGAAGCAGATACTGCGCCTGACACACGGCGTAAGCGAGATTGACTTCACTTTCGAGCAGACCATCGACCAGATGCAGGACTTCCTGAAAGCCCATCCGACGGAGTTCTTCATCGCCAAGCTGCAGGCCGACAACGGCATGGAGAGCCAGAACAACTGGACTCTGCTGCTCAACAAGGTGCTGAGCAAGGATAAATACAAGGACCTGTTCGTCAAGCAGTGGCGTCCCGACCTCACCGTGGGCGAGATGCGAGGCAAGATACTGTGGCTGAGCCGCTACGACCTGCGTCCGCAGAACGACCTCTACCACTTTCCTATAGCTTACTGCGACTGGCCCGACGAGGATCCCGACGTAGAAGAGAACCTCAATCCCGAGGCACAGCGCAACTGCGCCATTTACAACATGGATAATCCCGAGCTGAAGACTACGCTCTACAAGCAGGACTACTACAAAACCACCACCGAGAAGCGCATGAAGAACAAGCAGCAGACCGTCATCGAAATGATGCACAGCGCGCGCGAGGCCACCGCTTCAAACGATAACAACATCTGGATAGTGAACCACTGCTCGGCCTACACCGAGGTGTCGCCACGCGGATATATCACCAATGCAGCCAACCTCCATCCGCTGGTCATCGACGACCTGCTCAAGAACGAGGGCACCGTGGGCATCATGCCGATGGACATGGCCTGCCACGACTACGTGCATTGCGTCATCAACGGCGGTACGCCATACACCAGCGACTACCTCTACGGCTTCTATCCACTGAGCCAGTCGCTTACCAACCTGCTTATCAAGTCAAACAAAAAATTCTTCAAATAATATTCTTAACGATAACAAAGCTATGAAACACGATATGCAAAGACTCATAATTCTCGTCGCGATAATGATTGCGGCAACAGGTGTCAAGGCTCAGGAAACCGACAAGATACATGCCGAGGACGGACTGTTCAACCATCTTTCTGTTGGTTTGAGCACCGGACTGACCGGCACCGGAGTAGATGTGGTGATGCCTGTTCACAAGATTGTTACCGTAAGGGCAGGCTTCTCAGGATGGGGTGTCGGCGACTTCAAGTTCAAGGCCATCAACAACGCCGCTGAAATCACACCGATGCAGATGGTGGAAGAAGATGCCGTGAGACGTTCAAAGATGGTTGACAAGGTGGAACTGGCCGCCAAGCCCAACTTCTGGAACTTCTTTGTACTGGGCGAGGTACACCCGTTCAAGAACCAGCCGTTCTATTTCTCGGCAGGTCTGTTCATCGGTAGCCAGAACTTCATCCACTTCCGCAACACCAACGACGGCGCACTGGGCTTCCTCTACGATGCCAACCAGAAGGTGGCAGAGTACAACCGCCTCTTCAATACCAACTATCCGCCAGTGGGAGTTAAGTTCGGCGACTATATCTTCACTGCCGACGAGAACGGCAACATCGACGTGCGCATGAAGACTAACGCGGTGAAACCCTATGTCGGCGTCGGCTTCGGACAGCATCTGGCCAAGAAACATCGCGTCAGCCTGGCTGTTGATGCAGGTCTTCTGTTCTGGGGCACGCCGAAGTTCAGGCTGAACGACGAAACAGAAATCAAGGCTTCGGGCAAGAACTCGGGCATCGCCAGCGCGCTGTCATGGCTGAAGGCATGGCCCAACATACAGGTTAGGGTAGCCTACAAGATATTCTAAACTCATATTTAGCAAGCTCAAGCAGCCCCGTTTCGGCCTTGCTGGAAACGGGAGCTATGCAGGCTTCAAGGAAAACAACTTGTTTTGGTTCGCAATAAGGGCCTAATTGCAATGCAATAAGCACCAAATTGGAGACCAAAACAAGTTGTTTTACTTTAAGGTTTGGGCGCGGTTGTTTTTCGTTGCAGCCAAGCAAACGATATTTTTGCATTTTTTCCTATCTTTGTTGCAGCGTTGGCAGGCATTAGATGATGTGCAACACGTCAGGTTTGCTGCGCAGATGAAAATGGCAGACAGGCATATTACCTTATTTAATATATATAGCAATGTTCACAGATGTGTATATAGGTCTTGTGAAGTCGGAGAACTTCGACTACGAGAAGCCTGGCAGTCCCTACGGTTACAGCCCCGACTATGCCTTGGAATCGCTGAAGTTGGGCAACAAACTGCATCTCAGGGGCTCGGATGAAGCATTGGCATGAGTCTTGGATAACGGGTTGACGAATTAAATAACAGTACAACGATGGAGATATATTTGATAATTGGGATTGTTGCTGCGGTAGCTATGGCGGCACTTGCCTATATTGCAGGCAGCAGCGGAAAGAAGAAACTGGAAGCCGACGTGGCCCGTCTGGAGGGCAACGTGGCCGAACAGAACCGGAAGTTGGCTGCTCAAGAGGCGCGCATTGCCGAGAGCGGCGAAGCCATAACGCGTCTCACTGCCGACCGCGACGTGCAGAAAGCCAATGCCGCCAACTACCTGCAACGGCTCGAGGAGCAGAAGCAGGAGAGCGAGAAACGTCTTGCTGCCGAGAGGGATGAGGCTGCACAGCGGCTGCTGGACGAGCAGGCACGCAGCCGAAAACAGATGGCTGAGCAGCAGGCAGCCATGCAGCAGCAAGCCGAAGAGATGAAAGCATCCTACGAGCGGCAGCTCGGCGACCGCAAGGCAACCTTCGACCGACAGCTTGCCGAGATGAAAGCATCGTATGCCGAGCAGGTGGCACAGGCAAAGGATGACTATAACCACCAGATAGCTGCCATCAACACGATGAACGAAAAGCAGGTGAAGAGTCAGCTCGACCTTATCCGCGAGCAGATGCAGACCACCTCGGAGAAGGTGCTCAAGCTGCGGCAGGACGAGCTGGGAGAGAAGAACCGCGAGCAGGTGTCGAAGATAATAGACCCCTTGCAGCGCAGTCTGAAGGATATGCAGGAGGCTCTCGACAAGAGCAAGGAGCAGCAGACGGAGGCACTGACGCGCCTCGACGAGGCTATAAAAATCAATATGCAGAAGAGTGCGGCCATCGGTGAGACGGCTGACAGGCTGACGCGCGCGCTGACCGGGGAGGTGAAGGTGCAGGGCAACTTCGGAGAGCTGAAGCTGAAGCAGCTGCTCGAGGACCTGGAACTGCACGAAGGCGAGCAGTACGACACGCAGGAGACACTGCGCTCGCGCGACGGACGAGGCATGAAAGGCGACGACGGAAAGGGCATGATACCCGATTTCATACTCCACTTCCCAAACAACCGCCACGTGGTGGTAGACTCGAAGATGTCGCTCACCGACTATGAGCGCTACATGAACGCCGAGGATGGCACGCCGGAGAAGTCGGCCTACCTGAAGGCACACATCGACAGCGTGAGGATGCAGGTGAAAAGGCTGGCCCGCAAGGAGTACACGCGCTATCTGCCCGAGGGCTACAACCGCCTGAACTTCGCCATAATGTATGTGCCTATCGAGGGTGCGCTCAACCTGGCACTGCTCAACGACAGCTCGCTTTGGCGCGAGGCATACGACGAGGGGGTGATGATCCTTGGGCCGCAGACAATGTATATGAACCTGCGCGTGCTGGAAATGATGTGGACTCAGGTGCGTCAGCTCAAGAACCAGCAGGCCATGATGGATGCGGCAAACACGGTGATAGACCGCGTGCAGGACTTCGGACAGCGCTTCCTGGATGTGGAGTCGAGCATGAATGACACGCTGCGCAAGATGGGCAAGCTGAAGATTACCACTGCTGCCAGCGGACCGAGCATCATCACGGCTGCGCGCAACCTGCTCAAGGCCGGGGCGCGAGAGAACAAGCGCAAGAAGTCGCTGGGCGAGATGGACGAGTCGCTCTTCTTGGAGGGCGAGTAGGCGGGGCGACAAGCGGCAAGCTGTCGGGCCATCGGGGCTCAGGCATATAGCAAAAGAGTTGGTGTGGGGAGGTTTCCCCGTCACCAACTCTTTTTTTCTATAGCCTTGACAAAGCCTGTGCAGGCTCTGTGCTTACTTCTTCGGAGTCATTACCACCTCGATGTGGCTGCCTTTGTCGGCAATCATCTTGATGAAGGCGGCAACCTTCTCGGGCGTGAGGGCCTGCACCTGCTTCTTGTAGTCGGTGTGAAGGTCTACTCCCGTGAAGACATACTCGTCGATAACGTCCATCCAGTGGCTGTTGTCTTTGTCGGCTGCATCGGCGTTCTTGAGCATATTCTCCTTCACCTTGGCAAGCTTGTCGGCATCAACCTTCAGGCTGTTGTCGGCAAAGCCCTTTGCGAGGAGCTTCAGAGCCATGTCCGACTTGGCGGGATCCATCGGGCAGATAGCCTGAATCATCGTCTGCGCCTTGTCGCCGATGCGTCTCACGGTGCCTGATGCGTCAACCGAGTAGGCTGCGCTGGCATCTTCGCGAATGTCCTTGAGGTAGTCCATCGTCAGCACCTGGCCTGCGGCATCAGCCAGCACGTAGTTCTCAACGTTGTATGCCACTGGCGTATGCCACAGCTCGAAGGCAATGGCCTTGGCGCTTTCCATCTTTTCCTCAAAGCGGTTGGCAATCTGTCCGTTGGCAAATCCAGGCACGTCGGGATAGCCGGCATTGGTCTTCTTGCCGGGCAGCGAGGCTATGTACTGCTCGATGAGCGGCATGATGGCCTGCTCGTCGTAGTTGCCCACAAAGTAGAACACGAAGTCGCCGGCATTGGCAAAGCGCTCCTTGGCTATTTCGAGGATGCGGTCGTAGTTCACCTGTGATATCTCGCTGGCGTTCATCGGAGCGTGGAAGGGCTCGTGGTTGTAGATGGTGAGCATCAGCGAGTCGCTGAACACCTGCTCGGGCTTGAGGTACTTGTTCTTCAGGCTCATCTCAAGCAGCGACATTGTGCTCTTGTAGGAGTCCTGGTCCTTGGCAATAGCCGTGAAGTTGAGGTAGATAAGCTGCATGAGAGTCTCGATGTCCTTCGGAACCGAAACGCCGCCGAGCGACTGTATGCGGTCCTGGAGCTGCATCGACACGTTGGCCTGCTTGCCGTAGAGGGCCTTCTTCAGTTCGTTGTTGGAGAAGTTGCCCAGTCCGCTGGCTTCGATTATGGTGTTGAAGTACTTCAGGTTGACGAAGTCTTTCTGTCCGTACACACCCTTGCCGCCCTTGGCAATGGCCTGGAACTGCACCTCGTTCTCCTTGAAGTCGGTCTTCTTCAGTACCACGCGGGCACCGTTAGAGAGTGTCAGCTCGGTGTAGCCGAAGGTTGCATTGTCCTTCTTCGACACAATCTTGCCGGCTTTCGGCATCTTGGCAATCAGCGGTTCGTTCTTGGTCTTGTCCACGTAAGCCTCAATCTTCTCGCCTCTCACGCCTTTAATGGCAGCTGCCATGTCGGCTTCAGAGTAGTAGGTCTTGCCTTCCTTCTCCTGCAAGGTGATGAAAGCCACGAGGTTTGAGTCGGTATCGCTGATAAGTTCCTTGGCAAAGCCGTTGATAATATCCACGTTGATGATGGGTGCGGCTGCCAGCTGCGACATGATCTGGTATTCGTCTTCGATTGAAGGGATAGGTTCGTTGCTCAGATAGTTGTCGCGATACTGGTCGCCGAACTGCGAGTTCTTGATTTTGTTGCGGTTGGCATATCGCTTTTCGAGCTGCGAGAGGTATTCGTCCTTGGCGCGCTGGAACTCCGACGGGGTGAAGCCATGCTGGCGCACGCGCTGTGCCTCGCGGTAGAGAGCAGCCAGAGTCTCCAGATCCTGGCCTTCCTTGGCGTATGCAATGAGCGTGAAGGCATCCTTGGTCTTCGATATCATGTAGTTGTCATCGTATGAACCGGCGGCGGCAAAGGGGCTGTTGGCCTGCTGTGTGGCCTCTTCCAGACGCTGGTTGAACATCATGGTGATAAGCTCTTTGGCGTACTGGTCGATCAGGTAGGCAATGGTCACCTTGTCGGAGTCGGGCACGATGTCGTGCTTCATGGCTATCGTGACGCGCGAGAACTGCTGTTCCTTGTCCTTGTCGATGACGTAGATGGCCTCGGCATTGTCGGGCACGGGCTCGTCTACCACCTTAGCGGCATTGGCAGGCACCGTCACGCCAGCCCATAGGCGCTTGATTTCGGCCTCGATGTGGTCTACATCGACGTTGCCCACTACTATCACGGCCTGGTTGTCGGGGCGATACCACTTCTTGTAGTAGTCGCGCAGAACCTGATACGGGAAGTTGTCGACGATTTCCATCAGTCCGATGGGCATACGGTGGCCGTACTTTGAGCCGGGATAGAGCTTAGGCAGTATGCGCTGATAGCCGCGCTGCATGGGGCCTTCGTTGAGCTGCCACTCCTGATGTATCACTCCGCGCTCCTTGTCAATCTCCTTGTCGGCAAGGGTGAGGCCGTTCGACCAGTCTTTCAGTATGAGCAGACATGAGTCGAGTGCCGTGGCGCGCTTGGTGGGCACGTCGGTGATGCGGTAAACGGTCTGGTCGATGCTGGTGTAGGCGTTCAGGTCGCTGCCGAACTCCACTCCCAACGAGCGGGTGAACTCCAGCAGGGTGGAGTCGGGGAAGTGCTCAGAGCCGTTGAAGGCCATGTGCTCCAGGAAGTGAGCCAGTCCGCGCTGTGAGTCGTCTTCCTGAATGGAGCCCACGCGCTGTGCAATGTAGAAGTTGGCCTTGTCTTCTGGCCAGTTGTTGTGGCGGATGTAGTAGGTCAGCCCGCAGTCGAGCTTGCCTATCCGCACCTGCTTGTCGACAGGTATCGGCGGCATCTGCTGAGCTGATGCCACTGCTGCCACGACGAGCAAAGCTGAAAGAAAAAGATTTCTGATTCTCATGTTCTTGTTGTTTAATTTGAATATAGGTTGTTACTTGAGCTTTTCAGTAGACGTGCAACAGTCCGTTGGGACCGGTGTTGCTGGCACGATAGGGTTTCAGCATCGTCCCGGTATCGCCGGCAACGATGTTTCCGCCCGTGTTAAGGTTGTATTCTCTGTGGCAGTCCTTGCACGACGCAATGCCCGTGCCGCTTACGGTCAGCGTGTGGTTGCGCAGTGGCAGCGCGTTGGGGTTGAAGCAGTTGGGGCATTGCAGGTCGTAGGCATAGAAGTGGGGTGGGTTGTCAAGGTTGCCGTAGCCTACTATAAGGCCGTTGTTGAGCCCCATGTGCAGTTGCGACTGCATATACTGGTCGATGCTGTTGAACATACTCTCCGACACATCGCCGTAGTTGTTCTGGAAGCAGTAGTAGTAGACCCCGTTCTTTATTGTCGTGCTGATGATGCAGAACACTCCGGGAGTCATAGGGTCCATGCTGCTTGCCAGCGTGGTGTTGAGGTGTTTCGAGTTGTCGATGGTGAGATTGGGATGGTAGTCGTTGTATTCGAAGCCCTGGTTGTTGCACGCGAATACAGCCAAAAGACCCGCACACACTCCTAATAGAGCCAGGAGTGTGTGGGGGCGGTGGGTGTGTGATAGCTTAAAGTCCATACTTTGTAAGCAGGGATGGTTAGTCTTTCTTGTCGGGCTTGCCCTTGTCAGGGATTGGTGAGGAGTCTCTCGGCCTTCTCAACCTTCTCGAAGCCGAAGCTGCCGATGGTTTGCTGCATCAGAGCTTCTATCTTGTCGTTGCACAGGTTGCCAATGCTGCCCTCGTGTGTGTGGTGGATGTGCTTGTCGGCACGGAACGTTCCGGCCTCTATTTCCAGTCCAACCTTCTTGTAGGCATCGCGGAAGGGCATACCCTCCGCAGCCAGACGGTTCACTTCCTCTACGCTGAAGATGGGGTCGTAGATGGGGTTGTCCAGGATGTTTCGGTTCACCTCCATGCGGTTTATGATGTAGGCTGTCATGTTGAGGCAGTCTTTCAGCTCGTCGAAGGCGGGCAGGAACACTTCTTTTATTATCTGCAAGTCGCGGAAGTAGCCCACCGGCAGGTTGTTCATAATCAGCGTAACCTGTGTGGGCAGTGCCTGAATCTTGTTGCATTTGGCACGTATCAGCTCGAATACGTCGGGGTTTTTCTTGTGCGGCATGATGCTGCTGCCGGTGGTACACTCCTTTGGCAGGCGCACGAATCCGAAGTTCTGCGAGTTGAACAGGCACGCGTCGAAGGCCAGCTTGGCCAGTGTGCCTGCTATGGTAGCCATGGCGAAGGCCACGTTGCGCTCCGTCTTGCCGCGTCCCATCTGTGCATACACCACGTTGTAGTCCATCGAGTCGAAGCCCAGCAGGTCGGTGGTGAGCTGCCGGTTGAGTGGGAACGAGCTGCCGTAGCCTGCCGCCGAGCCCAGGGGGTTGCGGTTGGTCATGCGATAGGCAGCCTGAAGGAAGAGCATATCGTCGCACAGCGACTCGGCGTATGCTCCGAACCACAGTCCGAACGAGCTTGGCATGGCCACTTGCAGGTGGGTGTAGCCCGGCATGAGCACGTCTTTCAGCTCGTTGCTCTTGGCAATGAGCTCGTCGAAGAGCACCTTCACCAGCTCGGCAATGTCGCGCAGCTGCTGGCGAGTGAACAGTTTCAGGTCGACGAGCACCTGGTCGTTGCGCGAGCGCCCGCTGTGTATCTTCTTGCCCATGTCGCCCAGCCGGCGGGTGAGCATCAGCTCCACCTGAGAGTGAACGTCTTCCACTCCGTCCTCTATCTCGAAGCGGCCCTCGACAGCCTCGCGGTAGATGGCGCGCAGCTCGGCAAGCAGCTGTCGCAGCTCGTCGGAGCTGAGCAGCCCTATGGTTTCGAGCATGGTGATGTGTGCCATGCTTCCCATGACGTCGTAGGGAGCCAGGTACAAGTCCATCTCGCGGTCGCGCCCGACGGTGAACCGGTCTATCTCGGCATTGACCTCATAGTTCTTTTCCCAAAGTTTCATGTACTTATTTATGTATTATGTATTACGGTTGAGGTATAAAGTGCTCGCCGTTGGCGAAGCTTTATGGTTTATGTATTATGGTTGAGGTAATAGCATTTTACTTCTTCCATATACACTCGCGCCAGCGATACTTCAACCCTCAGCCTTAATCCTTAAACCTTATCATTGCCAGCATATCTGCCATGCGCTCCACGCCTTCCTGCAGGGGCTTGCCCACCATTCCTTTGAGGAAGATGGGTATGTCGGCCTTTATCGTGAGACGCATCAGTGTGGCCTCGTCGCCGTGAGGCAGCAGCTGTATCCAGAAGTTGAAGGGCACGGGTGAGCTCACCGACTCGAACTTAATGGTCTTGGGTTCCTCGCGCTCGATGATGCGCATGGCCACCTTGCCCACTGGGTCTACGTTGATAGTCACCGAGTCGCTGTCGAACTCCAGGTCTTTCACTTTGTCTTCGGGCAGACGGTCGCGCACTCGCTCTATGTTCTGCATATCGCTCAGCATGGCATATACATCCTGCTGAGGGTAGTTTATCTGTTTTACTGTGCTTTCAAACTTTGCCATCTCGTTGATATTAAGGATTAGGAATGGAGACGTTCTGTGGCTCTTCGTCTGTGGTTATTTGCCAAATCCTGCGGGATCCTTGCGCCACTGGGCGAGCAGCTCCACGTCGTCGGACTTGATGTAGCCTGTTTCCAGTGCTACGGCCACCACGCTGTCGTAGTCGGTGAGTGTCACCAGGCGCACGTTGGCTTCGCTGAAAGCCTGCTCAGCCACGGGGAAACCGTAGGTGTAGCTGGCTACCATGCCCACCACTTCGTAGCCGGCATCGCGCAGCGCGGCCACGGCCTTGAGCGAACTGCCGCCGGTGGAGATGAGGTCTTCTATCACCACCACCTTAGAACCCTCGGGAAGCTCACCCTCTATGAGGTTCTGCATACCGTGGTCCTTGGCTTTCGAACGAACGTAGACGAAGGGCATAGCCAGTGCGTCGGCAACAAGCGCACCCTGGGCAATGGCTCCCGTGGCCACTCCGGCTACGGCTGTGGCTTCGGGGAACTCGCTGAGCACCGTGTGTACGAGCTCCTGCTTGACCCACGTGCGCAGCTCCGGGAAGGAGAGAGTCTTGCGGTTGTCGCAGTAGAAGGGTGATTTCCAGCCGCTGGCCCATGTGAACAGGTCTTGAGGTTGCAGCTTTATTGCTTTGATGTCGAGCAGCTTGCCTGCCAGCATTTTCTTCATGTTGTCCATAATAAGCTTTGTTTTTCTTACACTTTGCTGCAAAAGTAAGCATTTTTATTCATTCCTAAAAGCAATAAGCCTTATAATCGGGCCGAAAAATCAATCAGACAATGCTGGAGCAGGTGCTGAGGGGTAAGTGGCGCGGGGCATGAGGGAGAGCTGTTCCAGTATGGCGGGGCGAGTTTTCGGTCGTTTTCTCGAATTACTAACTGCTTGTTAGTCAGCGGTTTGGTGCTGACGGATTTCCAGACCGTGCTGGGAATGATTCTCCAGCAGCCCCGGAGCTTTGCTACAGCTGCTCTGTAACATTGCTACAGGATAGCTGGAAGGTTGTTACGGGGCTGTTGGAGAAAAGTTACGGAGGGGGTTGTAAAAAGCTGCAAGGCCCGGCGCGCATCCCTCGGGGGGCGGAGCAATGAAAAGCCCTGCACCAAACAGTGCAGGGCGAACGATGAATAAAATGTGTATTTGAGTGCGTCTCACGACGCTGGGCACAATGCGGAACGCATTGTTTGGGTTATAGCGAATGTCGAAATGTCACTTTGCTTACTGGTGTCTGGACGATGCTGGATGCCGGAACGGCTCTCTCCGCTGCCCTGCGTCGCGCAGCAAGGACGTGGATGGGCACACGAACCACTCACCCGGCAATCAGACTGTTGCCCGGCAGCGGTTGGCTGTTGTGTGTGAACAGTTTTTTTCCATTACATTTTCTATTCATCTGGAACTCTCTGCCAAGAGAGAGAACCTCCCAAGCGGGACAAATCCTTGATGTTTGTATCGTTCTTGCACCAAAATGCGTTGCAAAGATAGTGTTTCTACTTAAAAAGAATTTACAGTTAACAGGTTTTAACTCTTTCTTAACATTTTAGGTGTCTTGCTTTTTCACTGTGATTATTACGGTCTTAGCGGCCAAGTGAGGTAGTTGTATAGTATGTATCCGTGCCAGCAGTAGAGCCAGAGGGCCACAGCCGTTATGATGAGGTAATGTGTGGAAGTAAGCACGAGTTTGGTGGCAGGCTGCCGGTCGGTGTTGCGAGCGGTGCTGCCGCGTTTCAGCAGGAAGGCTGTCGACAGCGGAACGACGGGCACCCAGTGGGCTGCCATGATGTAGACTTCCTCGAGGGCAAAGCCAATGACGAGGTGGAGCACTATGTTGAAGGCGAGCAGTGCGGCGAGCATCTGTGCCATACGGCTGCGGCGACCGGCAATGAAGCCGAAGAGGGCGTAGCTCACCGTTGCGGCGACCACCAGATACTGCACCCAGTGGTTGTAGGCCACCACCACGGGGCGGCCCGTCAGCACGTCGCCGAGCACATGGCCGCGGTGTAGCTGCAGGCTCTCGCCCAGAAAGTTCTCAACGAAGATGGCCATCCGTGATGCGTCGGAGCCTACGAACTCCACCTGACTGTTCACCGCCGACGCAGTGTCGCCCCATGTCAGGGTGAGCAGCAGGGCTACTGCCGCGAGCAGCAATCCCGGCACCACTATGCCGCCAAGCAGCATCCGGGGCCTGAGCAGGCTGCGCCCGTTCACGGCAGCCACGATGATGCAGGCCAGTGCGGCATTGCTCAGCGTGATGCCGCCCATGAGCACCACTGCCACTGCCGCCTGGCCGGGCGAGAAGCGTGTGCCGCTGTGCAGCTTGCGCGCAGCTATATAAATATATAAGGTGAGCAGCAGCATCGACAGCGCGAAGTGGTCGGCCACGATGAGCGACAGCATAACGTAGGCAAAGCTCAGGAACAGTGCCGACAGCAGCAGCGCAGCACCGCGCGTTGTGCCTGTTATGAGGCACGTGCGGTAGACCATCAGCACCGAGCCCAGGCCACACGCCATGAGCAGTGCGGCAACCACGAACTGCACGCAGTTGACCCCAGTGGCAGCCGTAAGCCCCATGTTGAGCAGGTAGAGCGGATAGAGCACAGCGGCGAGAAGCGGATGGCGCAGCAGGTCGAAGGCCATCGAGCCGTCGGCCACGGCATGATAGACGATGGGGTCGAAGCCCGACATATGGTAGTTGCGCATGAACGTGCGCCATGTGTCCACGTCGTAGTGCATCAGCAGCGGTGAAAACTTAGCCACCATGAGCCAGTGGAGCGGCAGCAGCACAGCCAGTGCCATCGCCACCACCACACGTTCGCTGCGGTCTATGCGGAAAATATGTTTCATTGACATTATCATTCACCACTTCCCACTCACATCAGGTATGAAGTAATAAGGTAGCCATTGTAGATCCACAGGAAGGCGGCAATCGAAGCCACGGCGGTCTGCAAGGTTGCATTAGCCGTGAATCGGCGGAATAGGAAGCCGATGGCTATGGGTATGGCATAGATGAAGTGTGGAGCCATGATGTAGATTTCGTTGAGTCCGAAGCCCATTCCCACGTGCAGCACCATGTCGGCAGCAAAGAAGGCGAGCACCGTCCAGAGCAGCCGCGACCGCCATCCTGCCACTATGCCGAGCACGAAGAGCACCACTATGGCAAGCTCCACGAGGTAGTTCATCACCGAGCGGTAGCTCACTATCGTCGGTCGCGTGCGCAGCACGTCGCCAAGCAGGTGGTCGCGGTGGAGCTGTATGGCTTCGCCAAAGAGGTTCTCGCGCACCGACAGAGGCCGCGAGGTGCTGATGTCGGTCCACCGCATGAACTCGCCTTGCATGATGGGAGTGACGGTCTTTGAGGAAGGCTTTTGGCCGGGGGCAGAGTGAGATGGTTGGGGGGTATGGGCGGAGTTGGCATTATAGGTGGTCTGTGGAGCAGTCTTCCCTCCCTTTGGGAGGGGTTGGGGGTGGGCTTTTGCCTTTGCTTCCTTGCGAGCCATCTCCTTGGGCCACACAAAGTGGCGGTATTCCCATCGTGCGAAGCCCCACATCAGTGCCGAGGGCAGCGCAACCGCCAGCAGGAGGTAGCGCCAGCCGAAGAAGCGGCGGCCCGAAGTGAAGAGTGCGGCGAGGAAAGTCTTTATGCCGTTGTTGAGCGATATGCCGGCTGTCACCACAAACATCACCACCGTCTCGGCTTTCGACAGCGGACGGCCCTGCTGCTGCCGTCGTCCGCAGGCATAGATGGTGGTGAGCAGCACCGTCATCGACAGCGCGAAGTGGTCGGGAACCATCACGGCGAGCATCACGTAGGCAAAGCTGAAGTACATTACCACGAGCAGCAGAGCCTCGCCGCGCACTATGCCCACCAGCTCGTGGAGTATGCGGTAGAGCATCAGCGCTGAGTAGACAGCACTCACCACGAGCACCACCGCCACGACAAACTGCACGCAGTTGGCTCCCGTGAGCCACATCAGCAGGCGGTTGACGAGGTAGAGCGGATACATGAAGAACGCCAGCAGCGGATGACGGTAGACGTTGTAGGCTGTGTCCCAGTCAGATACAGCCTGATAGGTGAGCGGGTCGAAGCCCGAGATGTGGAACGTCTTGACAAACAGCCGGCGGTAGTTGTCGCTAAGCTGTGTGAAAGGGGTGAAGTATCGGGCTATGGTGAGTGCGTTGAGCAGAGCCGACACCACAGCCGATACTGCCGCTATCCACCATTCGTCGCGGCGAATGGCCAGCAGACGGCCAAGTGAGGATATTAGTGATTTGATAGTCATTGGTATGGAGAGTTGTCGGAGTTGTCGGAGGACTCGGAAGGTTTCTTGCCGCGACCGCGGGTCATAAAGAACCTCACAAGCATGAAGTTGACGGGCACGCAAACGCAGAACATCAGCAGCTGTGCCACGCGTGGTCCGGCCCCGAGGTGTAGGAAGGTGGACAGCGAGACGGTCTGCAACGTGAGGTTCACCGCGTGGGAGAGCAGGAAGCCTGCACCGCGCGAGGCACTGGCCTTGACGCGAAATGTGAAATAAGTGGATGCAAAGTAGTTGAACGTAAGGCTCACGATGTAGCCCAGAAGGTTGGCCACCAGCTCGTTGAGCAGCGTGAGCAGCAGGTTGTAGACTGCCACTTGTATCACCGTGGCAACAACACCCACCATGCCGAAGCGCATCACCTCGGCAAGCTGCCGGCGGCGGTTATCGTCTAAACGGTTTATAAAATCCTTTATCTGCATAGTTGAGCATTGCTTTGTCGCCTTCGGTGTCACCGTAGGCATAGAGTTCGTAGGTCTTGCGGAAGGGGAAAGCGGTCTCTATGCGCTTCACCTTCTCGCTCCCGTAGCAGTTCATGGTAAGGAACTTGCCTGTCAGCTTGCCGTTGCGCACGTCGATGCGCGTACACGACACCATCACCTTGTCGCCGAAGTCGCTGAAGAACGGGCGCACCCAGTTCTCTATGCTTGCGCTGACGATAATCACCTTGCTGCCCTCTTGCAGCGCACGTGCTATGGTGTCGATGGCTTTGGGGCGCAGCAGAGCTTTGTTGAATAGGGCAAAGTCGCGGCAGATACGGTCGAACTCCTCTATCTCCATGCCGCCAAAGAAGTGGGCAAACACCTTCTGCTTGGCTTTCCAGTTGGGGTAGAGGCGCAGCTTCATAAGCATGAGCATGGGCATATAGAGAGCTGCGCCCAGCATCAGCCGCCGTGTGCCGCAGGCAAAGCGGATGATTTCGAGCAGGGTGTCGTGCCGAGTGATGGTGCCGTCGAAGTCGAAGGCGTAGACACGTTGTTTCTTCTTACGTGGGTTTTCTGCTGTCATTGGCTGGATGATAGTGGGTAAGAATTTAACATTCAGGGGCTTGAAAAGTGTGTAAAGTTACGAAAAGTTATACAATCACAAGCTGTTCTTCCTGTTTTTTAGTATCGGCAATCCGTATATATATAATAAGGTGTGCTGCCGAACAGCCCTACAGGTATATGAGCACAAGGAAACTCACGACCCATGCGGCTACCACGAGCTGGGTGAAGCGGTCGGTGAGCAGCACGCGCGTGGGGTCGCCGGTCTGTTGGTCCACGAGAGCCTTTTGCAGATAGCGCAGCAGGCCCAGCAGCACGAACACGGTGGTGAGATAGAGATAGTCGGTGTGGAACTGGCGTATCACCTCTGGCGACACGGTGTACATAACGTAGCACACCAGAGTGACGGTGGCTGTGATGGTTATCGCTTCGTTTATGAATGTCATGTTGTAGCGCGAGGTGTTGCGTCGTGGAGCCTCGCCCGTAGCCATCATGCGCAGCACGTCGTCGCGGCGCTTGGCTAACGAGAGGAAGAGGGTGAGCAGAAAGCCCATCAGCACTATCCACTTGCTCAGCACTATGCCCGTGGCCATGCCGCCTGCAAGCATTCGCAGCACGAAGCCCGAGGCCACGATGCACACGTCGACTATCGCTATGTGCTTCAGCCATAGGCAATAGGCAACGTTCATCAGCCAGTAGCCGAGGACAATATATAATGGTGAGAGGTGAGAGGTGAGGGCTGAGGGGTGATTGCCGGTGGGCAGCGAGCTGCCTGCAAGCAGTGTGATGATAGCCAGGAGCAACAATCCGCCCATGAGCATCCAGGCCTGCGTCTTGCTCACGGCTCCCGATGCTATCGGCCTGTTGCACTTCACGGGATGGCGCCGGTCGGCCTCCAGGTCGGCAATGTCGTTCAGACAGTAGATTGATGATGCTGCGAACGAGAACGCCAGCATCACTATCAGCCCCTGACAGAGGGCGTCGAGGTTCAGCAGCTGTCCGCCAAAGAAGAGCGGCAGCATCACAAACACGTTCTTGGTCCATTGCTTCGGACGCAGCAGTCGGAGTATGTTTTTCATTTCAGACGTTTTTCTAAAGGTCTAACTATCAAGCCAATCACTTTGTTGAGCAGCCATGCCAACGGCAGGGTGATGGCTAAGCAGGCAAAGAACTTGGGCCAGTAGCTCCATCCCAGGCGTTCGAGGTGCACCAGCACGAAGTGTGAGTGGATGAGGTATATCTCCAGGCTCACTGCTCCAACGAAGCTTAGTGCGCGGTTGAACCACTGTGGGGTGTGTCGGAATACGGCGTTGAGCAGCAGCACCGTGGTAACGGTGAGCGGAATATAGAGCATCCGCTCCACAAACAGCGGGAACTGTCCGTGGCGCACCTGCTCGAGGAAGATGCTTGCCGAGAGTGCCACGCCGAACATCAGCAGTATCAGCCATATCGCCTGACCGTCGACGCTCTGCTTGCCGCGCACGGCTTCGCTCATGTTTATTCCGATGAAGAATATCGGCACACGGCTCCAGAATATTTCTATATGGCCTACGGCCTGATGTATGGGTGTCACCCACTGCACGATGACGCACCACATGACCATCACCACCGGCAGCCAGCGGTAGACGGGGTGGCGGCGGATAAGCTCCATGTAGGGCGGTGCCAGCAGATAGAGCATCATCGTGGCAGGGATATACCAGAAGGTGAGCTCGTCGTGCAGCCAGAAGTCCCAGTTCACGAGCACGTCGCCCAGCAGGTCTACTAAGTTCTTGCTGTATTTGCCGGCTCCCATGAAGTCGCCCACGTAGAACAGTGATGCCATCACTAACCACGTGGGGTAGATGCGTAGCAGGCGGCGAAGGTAGAAACCGACGGTCTTATGCCGCAGGTTCTCGCCCTCGCGGTCTTTCATCCACGAGAACCACAGGCCGATGCCGCTTAGAAACAGAAACAAGTCTACTCCGATGTTGCCCATCCGTCGCAGCCCGAAGAACATATCGCTGCGTGGAAGCTGCACGTGGAACAGAATGATGAAGAGCATTGCCGCTCCCATCAGCTCGCCGCGGTAGCGGCTTATGTCGGCCAGTTCTATGTTCTTTATCTTCATTTTGTATTAGCCATCAAACTTATTATTTTGTTGAAAAGCCACGACAGCGCAATGGTTGTAATGGCATAGACGAGCAGGCCCAGATAAGTGTCGCCGTGGTAGCTCATGGGGATGAAGAGCTTGCGGGTTATTGGGTGGCACACGAACATTGCCGCCGAAACGCAGCCCACCCATTGCAGGGGGCGATAGGCCACACGCAGCGGATTGCCGCTGTCGATGTCGGTGATGCCCAACGACTTGACGAAGCATATCGCCGTGAACACCACAGCCAGCGGAGCAAGCTGCCACAGCTGCCATGACGTGGCAAAGTAGTAGACCATGTAGAGCGACGGCAGCAGCATTATGGCGCACATACGGCGCGACATAAGCTGCCCGTAGCGTGCCGTGAGCAGTCCCACGCCGAAGGGAAGCATACTGCCTACGAAGTTATAGTGCAGGTAGTTCAGCGTTTCGCCCTGCGGGTCGCACATCATCTGTGCCGCCATGCAGACCGCTGTCAGCCCCACAGTCACCCCCCAGTGGCGGCGGTAGAGAAGCAGGCGGTAGATCACGTAGAGCTGCATCATAAGCCCGAAGAACCAGTATGGGCCTGGCCATATCATCCTGTCGGGATTCGGCATGAAGTTTATGGTCATCGTGAGCTGTGCTATCACCTGCTCTACGGTGTAGTGGTGGCTGTCGGGCATCAGGGCATACACCATCAGGAACGCCGCAAAGCCTGCGAACATCATGCGGAACAGCTTGACGAAGTGGCTGCTCAGAAAGGGCCATATCCCCACTTTCTTGCCCTCGTAGCCACCCTGCGGCAGCGGGCGCTCGTATTTCAGTCCGAGTCCGTAGGCGCTCAGAAACAGGAACAGCGGCACCCCGTAGTGGCCGAAGAACGACAGCAGATGGAGCGGCAGGTTGCTGTCTGGCGCAGCGAGCACTCCGCTCAGGCCGTCGACGTTCTTCTGCATGAACTGGTATTCGTTCTCACGGATGATGCCGGGCAGCCAGTGGCAGTAGTTGTGGAGTGCTATTCCGATGATAGCCACGCCGCGCATCACGCTACATTCGGCTTTCGATAGTATTGGTCTGTGCATTTCTTACTGTTTTTTCTTTTCTTTTACGACCAGTCTGTTGTAGTCCACCGTTGCCTTTATCACCCTCGGGCGGTGGATATCGTAGTTGGGCGACAATATGTTGTACCGTTCCTGATAGTCCTTGGTGCTGATGCCTGCGAGGTAGAGCAGCATCTGTGGCAGCGTGTCGGTCATCATGGGGCGGCGGCAGGCATCCACAATCAGCTGCCACACGTCGGCATGACGCGTCACATAGCTGTCTGAGCACCATATCCACATGGGCACGTCGAACTCCTGATGGGCCAGGCGCGGCGTGATTTCGGCATTGTGGTTGCGTCCGAAGTGCTTGAAGCCGTCGTTGAAGCACTCTTCGCCGTGGTCGGGGATGTATATCACCACAGCCTCGCGCTGCTCGAAGCGGCTCACTATGGCATCCACTACGGAGTCGTTGTAGAGCACGGCATTGTCGTAGTGCGACAGTATGTCGCGCTGCCGCTGCGAGAGGTCGGGCCGGTCGTAGTCGTCGGGGTAGAAGTGGCGCTGCTTTCGGGGGTAGCGCGAGTGGTAGTTCACGTGCTGACCCATCAGGTGGAAGATGGTGAGTTGGGGGATTGGTGAGTTGGGATTGGTGGCTGGTGATTGGTGATTGGTGCCCTTCTGTTCCTTTGCAAGGCGGTCATAGTCGGCCAGGAGTCCCTCATCGTAGGTGTGCAGGCTGCTGTTGCGCTCGTCGAACATGGCTCTGCTCAGCTCGGGATTGTTCAGGAAGAAGCCCCCCGAGAAGTCGTAGACCGCCTCGCGGGCCTTGGGCAGAAACTGATTGGTGATGAAACGCGTGTGATAGCCGGCCTTGCGGAACACCTCGGGAAACAGCGGATAGTCGCACCACTCGCCTTTCTGTCCGATAATGTTCAGCGAAAACATATTCTTGAACACGAAGCTCGTGAGGTTCCACGGTGCCACCACATCGGTGAACACTGCCATGTGCTCCTTGTCGCGGCGGCGTATCTGTCGCGGCGTGGTAGGTTTGTCGTAGCCGTAGAGGGCCGAATGGTATTTGTTGTAGCTCTCTCCGATGATGAGCACTATCTCCGGCGAGCGAAACGAGCAGCTGTCTACCCGTATGTTGTCCTTTGCCTCTATGAGCGTGCTCACCTGCTGCGCAGCCAGATGGTTCGAGAAGAGGCTGAACGCCAGCCTGTAGAGCGGCTGATAGAAGTTGGCGCAGTCGGGAGTGGTGAGTTCATGCTCCACCTCGCCTATGTTGCGGCACGAGAACATCTGCCACATCTCGGCCTTGTTGCCTGCCGAGGCTATGCCTGCCCACACCATCATGCCTGCCGCTGCCAAGCCTGTTGCTGCCTCAAGATAGCCCACTATGCTGCTGCGCAGGACCGGTACGCCTTGGCGCAGGGCTGGAAGGCGCTTCGCCAGCTTTGCCGCTATCCACCAAACAGCGTGAATCGCCATCAGCAGCACCACCCATCCCACTGCTGTTTGCAGCAGGTCTGCTCCCACATAGCCCGAGAAGAACTCGCCAGCCTCGCGCTTGTCGGTTTCGAAAGCCAGCAGCAGCATCGTGGGATTGAGCGTTGACTGGAACCGCACGAAGCAGAACACGTCGGCCAGTGCCGCCATGTAGGCCACTGCGGCAAACAGCCGGCGCACCCATCGGCGCACCTTGGCGGGCAGCAGAGCCAGCAGGGCGCATATCACGTAGACATCGGCAAACAGCTCGAGCCACAGGTTGTCGTAGACGTGGGCATTGGGACGGTTGGGCACAACGCTGTAGGCCACCACGATGCCCAGTGCATACATCATCGTGAAGAACCTGAAGTTGAGCAGCAGTGGCTTGGCAAGGGTTCTGAAGAAGTTTGTTATTGATTTGCTGATGCTCATTTCGCTTGGTATAGATGTTCGTTTCTGATTGCTTCGGCCACCGGCTTCGGCACCATGTGGTCTATGTCCTCGCCGCGAGCTACGGCTTGGCGCACTGCCGTGCTGCTTATGTCGAGCAGCTCGGCCCTGAGCAGAGTCACGCCCTTGGGCAGGCTTTGCTCACTGATGGGGCTGTCGGGGCGTGGATACACGGCCACGGGGTAGTGGCTCAGTATGTCGGCGGCGCGGTGCCATCGGTCGAACGATGCCCAGTTGTCGCCGCCAATGAGCAGCGTGAACGACGTGTCGGGGTGGTCGTGGGAGAGTTTCTGCAACGTGTTCCACATATACGACGGTCGCGGCAGGCCGAACTCCACGTCGCTCACGCGCAGGCCGGGCCTTTGTTCCACAGCCATCCTCGTGAGCCGCAGGCGCGTGTCGTCGTCGAGCAGGCGGCTGTCGGCCTTGAAGGGGTTTTGCGGCGACACCACAAACCACACCTCATCCAAGGCGCAAGCCTTGAGAAAAGCCTCCGCCAGGGCCAGATGGCCGTTGTGTATGGGGTTGAACGAGCCGCCGTAGATGCCCACGCGTCTTGGGGCATGGCTCTCGCGGGGTGGGGCAGTGGCTGTCTGCTGGCTCATGGTGCTACTCTGCAAGGAATGATTTCACCAGCTGGAGCACCTCGGCCTTGGCCTTCTCGAGGTCGTCGTTTACCACCACGTGGTCGAACTCCGGCGCAAAGGTGAGCTCGTAGGCTGCCTTGTCAATGCGTGTGGCTATCTGCTCCTTGCTGTCGGTGGCTCGCAGAGTGAGGCGGCGGCGCAGCTCATCGATCGACGGCGGCTGGATGAATATGCTCAGAGCCTGCTCGCCGTAGTGGTGCTTCACGTTGATGCCGCCTTTCACGTCGATGTCGAACACCACGTTCTGCCCGTTCTGCCGTTGCAGCTCCACCTGGCGGGTGAGCGTGCCGTAGTAGCGGCCCTCGTACACCTGCTCGTACTCCAGAAACGCGTTCTGCGAGATGAGGTCGCGGAACTCGTCGGGCGACACGAAGAAGTACTCCACGCCGTGGCGTTCGTCTCCGCGCGGCGGACGGCTGGTGCAGCTCACCGAGAAGTAGAGCTTCAGCTCAGGATGCTCCTGCATGAGCCAGTTGACGATGGTGCTCTTGCCGCTTCCCGATGGCGCACTGAATATAATTAGTTTTCCCAACATATCATTTTTTAAAGTTGTTGTTATATGTCCTATAAGCCCTATAAGTCCTATAAGCCCCATAAGCCCCATAAGCCCTATGCTATAAGCCTTATGCCTACAGCACGTTGAGCACCTGCTCCTTGATTTGCTCCAGCTCGTCTTTCATCTTCACCACGATGTTCTGCATCTCGGCGTGGTTGCTTTTCGAGCCGGTGGTGTTTATCTCGCGTCCCATCTCCTGGGCTATGAATCCCAGCTTCTTGCCTTGTGCGTGTCCGCTGTCCATTGTCTGGCGGAAGTAGCTCAGGTGGTTGGCCAGTCGCTGTTTCTCCTCGCTGATATCGAGCTTCTCTATGTAGTATATCAGCTCCTGCTCCAGTCGGTTCTTGTCGTAGTCGGCTTCGGGAATGTTGCGCAGGCCATCGGTGATGCGTGCGCGTATCTTCTCGACGCGGCTCTTCTCGTAAGGCTCCAGGCTGTGGAGCAGCTTCTCGATGTTGTCCACCTTCTCGGTGAACTTCTTCATCAGTGCTTTGCCCTCTTGCAGGCGGAAGTCCTGCAGCTGTGCGAGAGCCTGATAGACAGCCTGCATGGCCACCTGCCACTCCTCGTCGCTGAGCTGTTCCACCTCGGTGCGGGTGGTCACGTCGGGCAGCCGCAGCAGGGTCTGGAACCAGTCCGTGGGTTCGGCAATGCCCGTTCGGGCCGCAATGTCCTTTATCTGTCGGTAGTAGTTCTCCACGAGAGCTCCGTTTATGGGTGTGGCATCAGTGCCGGCATCCTTCTCAATCCACAGGGCGAAGTCCACCTTTCCGCGTTCCAGTGCCTTGGCTATGCACTGACGTAGTTCCATTTCCTTCTCGCGATAGAGCGGTGCAAGGCGCACCGAGAGGTCGAGCGACTTGGAATTGAGCGACTTCACCTCAACACTTATCTTCTTTTCATTATAGGCTACGACAGCTTTTCCGTAGCCCGTCATCGACTGTATCATGCTTATAATTAGTTAATTTTTTTGCAAAAGTACACTTTTTGCGTGAAAAAGCGTACATTTGCACTTTCTTTATTGCTATCATCAGATTATGGCTTGCATATTGAATATAGAGACAAGCACCGACGTTTGCTCGGTGGCTGTGTCGCAAGACGGTGCCTGCATATTCTCAAAAGAGGACCACGGCGGCCCCAACCACTCGGTGATGCTGGGCTTGTATGTCGACGAGGCCATGTCGTTTGCCGACAGCCATGCCATTCCCTTCGATGCAGTGGCTGTGAGCAGCGGCCCAGGCTCCTACACAGGTCTGCGCATCGGCGTGTCGATGGCCAAGGGGCTGTGCTTCGGGCGCGACCTGAAGCTGCTCTCGGTGCCCACGTTGCAGCTGCTGGCTGTGCCTCTGCTGCTGGGCAAGGTGCCCGAGCTGCCACTCGACAGCCTGCCCGACGACGCGCTGCTCTGCCCGATGATTGATGCCCGGCGCATGGAAGTGTATGCACAAATCTTCGACCGCTCGCTGCGCGAGGTGCGCCCCGTGGGAGCCGACGTGGTTGATGCCGACACCTATCGCAGCTATCTCGACAGCCACGATGTCTACTTCTTCGGCAACGGAGCTGCCAAGTGCATGAGTGTCATCGACCATCCGCGTGCCCATTTCGTAAGGGGAGTGGAGCCGCTGGCTAAGTATATGCTGCCCTTGGCAGAGAAGCGGTTCCTCAACGGACAGTACGAAGACGTGGCCTACTTTGAGCCTTTCTATCTGAAAGCCTTCGTAGCCAAGACTCCAAAGAAGCTGTTGTAAACCCCAACAACCCACCCCCAACCCCTCCCCAAGGGAGGGGAGACGCAATAACACAATCAGCAAGAACACCAATCCCCAATCCCCGAACACCAATCCCCAATCCCCACTCACCAATTACTACAATGGAAATAGAAGGATTAGACTACAACACCCAGCGCGAGAAGCTCCTCATGCCCGAATACGGTCGTGAGGTGCAGAAGATGGTAGACCTTGCCATCTCGCTGCCCACAAAGAGCGAGCGCCAGCGGTGTGCCGCGACGATTATCCGCATAATGGACCGAATGTATCCGCAGAACCGCCAGCTGGCCGACCACGAGCAGAAGCTGTGGGACCACCTGGCTCTGATGAGTCAGTTCAAGCTCGACATCGACTATCCCTACGATGTGGCACAGGCTGCAACGATAGCCACCAAGCCCGAGCCGATGAGCTATCCCATGTCGAACATTCCCGTGCGCCACTACGGCAAGCTCATGGGAGAAATCTTCCAGCAGCTCAAGACCATGCCTGAAGGCAAGCAGCGCGACGAGCTGGTGCGCCAGACGGCAAACCAGATGAAGCGTATGCTGCTGCAATGGAGCCACGGCACAACCGACGACGAGAAGGTGGCTGCCGACCTGGAGCACTACACCGACGGGCGGATAAAGCTCGACCTGAAAACATTCAAGTTTGAGAAAATCAACGAACGCGACTTTCACGACAATCGCCGAAAGAAGAAATAACAGTCTGTATGGAGTCTTTTATCATTGAGGGAGGCCACCGCCTGAGCGGCACCATCACACCCCAGGGAGCCAAGAACGAGGCTCTCGAGGTGATATGCGCTACGCTGCTCACCGAAGACGAGGTGGTGATAAGCAACGTGCCCGACATTCTCGATGTCAACAATCTTATACTTCTGCTCAAGGACATGGGCGTGAAGGTGAGCCGCAGGGCCAAGGGCGAATATGCTTTCAGGGCCGACGAGCTCAACCTCGACTACCTCCAGAGCGACGAGTTCGTGCGCAAGTGCTCCTCGCTGAGGGGCAGTGTGCTGATGATTGGCCCCCTGCTGGGCCGCTTCGGACGCGCTGTAGTGGCTAAGCCCGGTGGCGACAAGATTGGCCGCCGCCGTCTCGACACCCACTTCCTGGGCTTCCGACAGCTGGGCGCACGCTTCGTACACGACGAGCAGCGCAACGTTTATGCAATCGAGGCCAGCCGTCTGAAGGGCACCTATATGCTCCTCGACGAGGCTTCGGTCACGGGAACGGCCAACATCATCATGGCGGCTGTGATGGCTAAGGGCACCACCACCATCTACAATGCAGCCTGCGAGCCATATATCCAGCAGCTGTGCCATCTGCTCAACCGCATGGGAGCAAGCATCAGCGGCATTGGCAGCAACCTGATTACCATCGTGGGCGTCGACGGCCTGCACGGAACAACTCACCGCGTGCTGCCCGACATGATCGAGGTAGGCTCGTTCATCGGCATGGCTGCCATGGTGGGCGACGGCATAAGGATACGCGAGGTGTCGGTCAAGAACCTCGGCATCATTCCCGATGCCTTCCGAAGGCTCGGCGTGAAGATACAGGTCGACGGCGACGACCTCGTCATACCCAAGCAGCAGCACTATGTCATTGAGTCGTTTGTCGACGGAACGATAATGACTCTGTCCGACGCGCCCTGGCCGGGACTCACTCCCGACCTTATCTCGGTGCTCCTCGTGGTGGCCACTCAGGCCCGGGGCAGCGTGCTCATACACCAGAAGATGTTTGAGAGCCGCCTCTTCTTCACCGACAAGCTTATCGACATGGGAGCGCAGATCATACTCTGCGACCCGCACCGCGCCGTGGTGGTGGGCCACGACCACAAGAAAACGCTCAGGGCAGGGCGCATGACGAGTCCCGACATTCGTGCCGGAATAGCTCTGCTGATAGCCGCGCTCAGCGCGAAAGGCACCAGCCGCATTGCCAACATCTCGCAGATTGACCGCGGATACGAGGACATTGAGGCGCGACTGAACGCTCTCGGAGCGAAGATAACGCGCGTTGACGACTGACCGTCGGCGGCGAAACGACAACAGCAATAAACCGAAGACGATGATTTCACTCAACGACGTGTTCCCTACTGGCAGGATAACCCGAACCCACGGCTACAAAGGCGAGGTGGCAATGGAGGTCGAGGACGACAGCTTCGACCGCTGCGAGGCCGACTGTCTGATGGTGGACTGCGACGGATTGCTCGTGCCTTTCTTCATCGAAGAGTATCGCTTCCGCAGCAACACCACCGTGCTGATGAAGTTTCTCGACGTTGACAGCGAAGCGCAGGCTCGCCGACTCGAAGGGGCAAAGGTCTACATGGAGCGCAGCAAGGTGCACGACACCGACTCCGAACTGAGCTTCTCGCAGCTGATAGGCTGCCGGATAGAGAACAGCGACGGCACCCCTGTGGGCACCATAACGGCTGTCGACGACTCAACGATGAACCTGCTGTTCGACGTTGAGGCTCCCGACGGGCGAAGTCTGCTCATTCCCGCATCCGACGAGCTTGTCGAAGACATCGACATCGCCCACCGCAGAATTGTGATGAACGTACCCGAAGGACTGTTGGAGCTGTAATCACCGCCGCCCCTCCGCACTTTTCTCTCACCTCTCACCCCTAACCTTTCACCCCTCAAAGCAAAACAGACATGGAAAAACAACAAATCTGCATACTCGGCTCTACCGGAAGCATCGGCACGCAGGCTCTCGACGTGATAGCCCAGCATGGCGACCGCTACGAGGTCTACGCACTCACGGCCAACAGCCGCTGGCAGCAGCTTGCCCAGCAGGCACGCCGCTTCAGCCCGGCAGCTGTGGTGATAGCCGACGACACCTATTATAATAACCTGCGCGAGGCGCTTGCCGACCTGCCCGACATAAAGGTATATGCCGGCAGCAAGGCTCTCGACGAGATAGTTGAGGCTGCTCCCATCGACATGGTGCTCACCGCCATGGTGGGATATGCCGGCCTTTCGCCAACCATCCATGCCATCCGCGCACGCAAGAAGATATGCCTTGCCAACAAGGAAACGCTCGTGGTGGCTGGCGAATTGATATGCAGCCTGGCACAGCAGCACCGCGTGCCCATACTGCCCGTCGACTCTGAGCACTCGGCTATCTTCCAGAGCCTCGTGGGAGAGGGCGACAACGAGGTGGAGAAACTGCTGCTCACCTGCTCGGGTGGACCCTTCCGCAACTTCTCGCAGCAGCAGCTCAAGACCGTCACCGCTGCCGACGCGCTGCGCCATCCCACGTGGCAGATGGGCGCAAAGATAACCATCGACTCGGCAACGCTTATGAACAAGGGCTTCGAGGTGATTGAGGCACGATGGCTCTTCGGTGTTCCGGCTGAGAAGATACAGGTGCTGGTGCATCCGCAGAGCATCGTACACAGTGCGGTGCAGTTCTGCGACGGCTCGGTGAAGGCACAGCTGGGCGTGCCCGATATGCGCCTGCCCATACAGTATGCCTTCTCGTTCCCGGAGCGCCTGCATCTCGACGGCGACCGCCTCGACCTCTTCCGAGCCCACGACCTGCAGTTCTTTGAGCCGGATATGCAGAAATTCCGCTGCCTGCAGATGGCCTACGAGAGCCTCAGGCAGGGCGGCAATATGCCGTGCATCGTCAATGCGGCCAACGAAGTGGCCAACGAAGCCTTCCGAAAAGGGCTGTGCGCTTTCCCCGAAATTGCCGATTCCATCGAGAAAACCATGCTCAAAGCCACCTTCTCGGCCACTGCCGACTACGACACATACGTGGCTTCCGACGCAGAGGCGAGGCGTGTGGCGGCAGAGCTGTTGCATCTGGATAATAACATAAAACAATAAATAAGAAATGGAAGTATTCTTGATACGACTCCTACAGTTCGTCATGGCCATCTCGCTGCTCGTCATACTGCACGAGGGAGGCCACTTCTTCTTCGCCAAGCTCTTCGGAGTGAGGGTGGAGAAGTTCTACTTGTTCTTCGACCCTTGGTTCCACCTGTTCGAGTGGAAGCCAAAGAACAGCGACACGGCATACGGCGTGGGCTGGGTGCCGCTGGGCGGATACGTGAAGATCTCGGGCATGATAGACGAGAGCATGGACACCGAGCAGATGAAGCAACCCGTGCAGCCCTACGAGTTCCGTGCCAAACCGGCGTGGCAGCGGCTGCTGATAATGATTGGCGGAGTGCTCGTCAACTTCCTCCTCGCGCTGTTCATCTACTCGATGATCATGTTTGCATGGGGCGACACTTACTATCGCACGTCGGACATGAGCATGGGAATGAAGTTCAATGCCGATGCTAAGGCACTCGGCTTCCAGGACCACGACATTCTCCTCGGCACCGACCGGGGCACGTTCAAGGACTTCGGAGCCGATATGTACCGCGACCTGGCGGCTGCTAAGCGTGCCGACATAGTGCGCGGCGGAAAGAAAATGAGCATCGCCATGCCCGGAAACCTGAGCCTGCTCGATATGTTGCAGACCCAGCCGGCTTTCGTGAGGCCGTTCATCCCGGCTGTTGTCGACAGCGTGCTTCCTGGTACGCCCGCAGCCAAAGCTGGCATACGCCATGGCGACTGCATACTGGCAATCAACGGAAAGAGCATTGACTCATGGAACGAATACGACGAGCAGCGGGGCCGTCTGGAGGATGTCATGTCGGGTGCGATTACTCCCGCCGACTCGATGCGCGTCAGGACGGTCAGCGTAGTGCGTCGTCAGGCTGCCGACAGCAGCCGCGTCGACACGCTGCACATGGTGCTCACGCCTGAGCTTGCGCTCGGAGTGACACAGTCAACGATAGCTACCTACTACAAGCCAGTTACCGATGAATTCGGCTTTTTTGAAAGTTTCCCAGCCGGTGTGCGCTATGGCATCAGCGTGCTGAAGGGTTATGTGAGCGACATGAAGTATGTGTTCACTGCCGACGGAGCCAAGTCGCTCGGCGGTTTCGGTGCAATAGGCAGCCTCTTCCCACCCACGTGGGACTGGTATATGTTCTGGAAGATGACCGCTTTCCTGAGTATCATTCTGGCATTTATGAACATTCTGCCCATCCCGGCACTCGACGGAGGTCACGTGCTCTTCCTTCTCTACGAGATGATAACGCGCCGCAAGCCCAGCGAGAAGTTCATGATATGGGCCGAATACATAGGTATGGGCATACTGCTGCTGCTGCTCATCGTGGCAAACCTCAACGATGTGCTGCGCTGGATAGGCGTGATGTAGCATGACGGACAGCCTGTCGTAACCCACCAACAGCCCCGCTGTGGGTGGCAGCTAAGCTGCCATCAAGCAAAACAACTTGTTTTGGTCTCCAGTTTGGTGCTTATTGCATTGCAATTAGGCCCTTATTGCAAACCAAAACAAGTTGTTTTGCTTTTTCGTTTGGTACTTGCTGATTTTCATCTTGATACTTTTCAGGCTTTTGCGCGGCAGCCCCAGCTTAGAGAAACCCACCCCGGCCCTCCCGAAGGGAGGGAGTATCCTGTCCTTTTGTCCTTCTGTCAGGTTTACGCCCCGAAGGGGCATTGATATGTCAGCCCCGGGCAACGCCCGGGGGGAGAGGATGCAGCATGGATACGCCCCCGAAGGGGGCAAAAGAATAACAGCCCACTACTGCAGAGTGGCAAAGGGAGTGAGCGGAATAATAATTCTTTTGCCCATTCTGGGCGAATGTTGGTTGTGAACAATTCCCAAGGCGTTGCCTTGGGCTGACTTGTTTTGGCCTTT
>ODAJ014744491.1_pt1 | contig 58859 bp, 48 predicted proteins | sample 1539241 | NCBI WGS metagenome assembly ODAJ01 (sample SAMN02144231, study PRJEB22623) | gut metagenome | biome: sheep rumen | host: Ovis aries | place: New Zealand | reverse complement strand
AGTCAACGTGAATTAAAATTAAGTTTAACCCGGGTCAACCCTTATCGTGACTAAGACCAAAAGTAGTCAACTAAAATCGTTAAACTACACTTGGTCGATATATCGTCTCGCTCCAACCTTAGTATTGTCTGAGCTCCAACCTTAGTATTGTCTGAGCCCCAACCTTAGTATTGTCTGAGGCCCAACCTTAGTATTGTCTGAGCCCCATCCTTATTTATGGATTGTAACAAGGGCATGAGGGAAGATTTTGATACAAAAAAAGCGCAACCCCGATGGACGGAGTTGCGCTTGGCTTGATGGGTGATTGATTAGAGAGGCTGGGGATTAATAGAGTCTCATGCGGGCAGTACCCCTTTCTCCCTCATATAATCTGTTAGGTCTTCCACCAACATGCCGGGCACAAGAAGCAGCGACAGCCGTCGGTCGGCAAACATCTACAACCTACAGGGAATGCGTGTCGACACGAAAAATGCCGGCATATACATCAAAAATGGCCAGAAGGTCGTATTAAACTGAATTTACGAGCGAGACTTGAACTCCCCTTGCTGCACCAGATACTCGGCTATCTGGACGGCATTGAGGGCTGCGCCCTTCTTGATCTGGTCGGAGACGAGCCAGAAGGTGATGCCGTTGGGGTTGGCAAGGTCCTTGCGGATGCGGCCGACGAAGACGTCGTCGCAGTTCTCGTGGAAGAGGGGCATGGGGTAGACCTTGTTCTGAGGGTCGTCCTCCAGCTGCAGACCCTGACCGTTGCGCACGGCCTCGCGGAACTCCTCCACGCTGACGGGGCGCTCCGTCTCGGCCCAGATGCTTTCGCTGTGGCAGCGCAGGGAGGGCACCCTGACGCACATGGCCGAACAGAGGGCGTCGGTGTGCATGATCTTGCGGGTCTCGTTGTACATCTTCATCTCTTCCTTGGTGTAGCCGTTGTCGGTGAATACGTCAATCTGCGGAATGACGTTGAAGGCCAGCTGGTAGGCGAATTTGTCGACGGTGGGCTTCTCACCGGCCAGCACCTGGCGATACTGTTCGTAGAGCTCGGCCATGGCGGCGGCACCTGCTCCGCTGGCAGCCTGATAGGATGCTACGTGGATGCGACGGATGTGGCTGATGTTCTCCAGGGCCTGCAGGGCCACGACCATCATGATGGTGGTGCAGTTGGGGTTGGCAATGATGTTGCGCGGGCGGACAAGTGCGTCCTCGGCGTTGCATTCGGGAACGACCAGGGGCACGTCCTCGTCCATGCGGAAGGCGCTGGAGTTGTCTATCATCACGGCTCCGTGCTTGGTGATGGTCTCGGCAAACTCGCGGCTGGCACCGGCGCCGGCACTGGTGAATGCCACGTCTACGCCCTGGAAGTCGTCGTTGTGTTGCAAAAGCTTCACTTCTATCTCCTTGCCGCGGAAAGTGTACTTGGTGCCTGCACTGCGCTGGCTGCCGAACAGCAGCAACTCGTCGATGGGGAAGTTACGCTCGTCGAGCACTCTCAGGAATTCTTGTCCTACGGCGCCGCTGGCGCCCACTATTGCAACTCTCATAGTTTCTTAATGTTAGTATTGCGGGTGCAAAGGTACAAACTTTTTCTCATTTATCGAACGGAGTTGTTAAGATTTCTTTGCAGGAAAAACGATTTTGTGAAAAGAAAATAGCTCAGCACGCCTGCAACATTTATGAAGACAACCGTCCAGAAGGCCGACGAATAGCCCAGGTGCTCCGCCACTACGCCTCCGCCCAGCATACCCAGGCCCATGCCGATGTCCCAGGAGATGAGCAGTGTGCTGTTGGCCGTTCCGCGTTGGTTGTTGGGGGCCACGCAGATGGTCATGTTCTGGAAGGCGGGCCACATGTGGCCGTTGCCCAGTCCGATGAGCAGGGCCGACCCGTAGTAGCCGATAAGAATTATGTATTGTGCATTGTGCATTGCGCATTGCGCCAACGTGGGCATTAATATAAATAAGGTATAGCCCACGAGCGAAATGCACATGCCAGCGGCGGCGTTGTGGGTCAGTCGGCCCTGGCGCAGCGAACGGGCGCCGGAGAGGCGCGACAGCATCAGGCCACCGGCCAGGAGCATGAAGTAGGTGCCCGTGCCTCCCGTGAAGCCCAGGGCCTCCTTGCTGTATATGGCCAGGTAGCTGCTGAGCACGCCGAAGCAGAAGCCGAAGGCCACCATGTTCAGTCCCAACAGCCATCCGCGCAGAAGGAAGAAGCGGTCGAGCGACATGGGGGGCTTGTTCTTCACGGCAAGGCGCTGGGGCACGTGTATCGTGCCGTCGACCAGCATGCCCAGGCAGGCCATGATGAGTGCTATCCAGAAGAGCAGTTGGAAACTGTGGGACAGGCGGTAGATGTAGACGCCGATGGTGGGGGCGAGGGCCATGGCCAGATTGTTGCTGAGGCCGTAGTAGCCGATGCCCTCGGTGCGCCTGCTGCTGGGCAGGACGTCGATGGCCACCGTGGAGTTGGCCACCGTCAGGGCACCGAAGGGACCGCCGTGGAGGGTGCGCACCAGGGCAAACATGAGCAGGGTGCCCGCCGTCAGGTAGCCGACGAAGAAGGCCGTGAACACCAGAAAGCATACCATGAGGACGCGCTTGCGGGGAAACGTGTCGACAAAGTAACCGCTGAATGGGCGGCAGAACAGCGACGTGAGCGAGAAGCCCGAAAGCACCATGCCGATGACGTCCTTCGTGGCTCCGAAGTGCTCGCTCAGATAGATGGGTAGCAGGGGGGTGAACAGGTAGAAGGCAGCGAACAGAAGGAAGTTCGCAGCCATCACCTTACAGTAGTTTTTGTTCCAAAGTTTGTCCATACGGGTGCAAAATTACTCAAATATTGTGGATTATCAATTGTCAGTTATCAATAATTTTGTAACTTTGTAGCATGTTACCGAGCCACCCCTTGATAACTGACCCTACGTGGACCTTCTTCCTCGTACTGGCTGTCATTCTGCTGGCACCGCTTTTGGCGCGTCGTGTCCGTATCCCACACATCATTGCACTGATGCTGGCCGGCGTGCTGATTGGCCCCCACGGGCTGAACCTGGTGGCGCGTGACCGTTCGTTCGAACTCTTTGGTCAGGTGGGCATCTACTACATCATGTTCCTGGCTGCGCTGGAGCTGAACATGGGCAGCGTGGAGCACTATGGGCGCCGCGGTCTGCAGTTCGGTCTGCTCACGTTTCTCATCCCGATGGGGATGGGGGTGGCCTCCGCCCACTATCTGCTGGGCTACGGCATGGGTACCTCGTTGCTGTTGGGCTGCGTGCTGGGGTCGCACACGTTGGTCACCTATCCCATCGTGAGCCGCTATGGTCTGGGGCGCTACCGTTCGGTGGTCATCTCCGTCGTGGCCACGGCCATTGCCATTTTCCTGGCCCTGCTCACGGTGGCCGTCGTCGTGGGACGCATGCGCCCCGATTCCGACTGGCAATATTGGGCCCTCTTCGCCCTCAAGTGTGTGCTCTACGGAGCCTTCGTCATCGTTGTCTTCCCTCGCCTGGGCCGGTGGTTCCTGCGTCGCTACGACGACAGCGTGCTGCAATACATCTTCATCCTCTCGCTCGTCTTCCTCAGTGCTGCACTGGCCGAACTGGCAGGCCTGGAGGGACTGCTGGGCGCCTTCATGGCCGGTCTGGCTGTCAATCGCCTCATTCCCCGCACGTCGCCTCTGATGAATCGCATCGAGTTTGTCGGCAATGCCCTGTTCATACCCTATTTCCTGATAGGCGTGGGCATGATCATCGACATATACATTCTGGTGAGCGACTGGCGGACGATATGGGTGGTGATGGTGATTGTGGTGACTGCCACCCTGTCGAAATGGTTGGCGGCGGAGGTGATGAGGCTGACCTCGAAGGGCGGTCGTTACAGCTGCATGCTCATGTTCGGCCTCACCAATGCCCATGCGGCCGGTGCGCTGGCCATAGTCATGATAGGCACCGCTCCTGGCATCGAACTGATGGACGGTGCCCTGTTCAATGCCACGGTCATGCTCATCCTCTTCTCGTGCATCATATCCTCGCTTGCCACCAACTATGGGGCACAGCAGACGGCACTGCGCGAAACCACCCTGGCGGAGAACCAGGGTTCGTTCCATGGTAAGTGTCTCATAGCCTATTCGCAGGAGCACAGTGTGGCCGCGATGACGCAGATGGCCATGCTCATCCGCAACCCCTACATTCCCGAGAGCATCATCGGACTGAATGTCATCTTCGACGATGGAATGGGCGAAAATCGCAATCTCGAAGGCCAACGGATGCTGGAGAAGGCTCAGGAGATGGCGGACGCGGCCGATGTGCCGATGACGACCATGAACCGCGTGTCGACGAACATTGCCAGCGGCATTCTGCATGCCATGGTCGAGAACGAATGTGGTGAGGTTGTCGTTTGCCTGGCCGACCGTGCTACGGAAAAGCCAAAGCCGGAACTCGGAAACGTGATTGAGAACCTGCTGACCAGCACGCACCGCGAAGTGATAGCCTTGCGCAGCATTGTGCCCCCAAATACTTTGCGCCGGGTGCTGGTGTGCGTGCCGGAGAAGGCTGAGTATGAAGTGGGATTCTACAAATGGCTGGAGCACGTCTGTCGTATCGGTGAGCAATTGGACTGTCGCCTCGACTTCCATGCCCATCCGGATACTTTGCCCTACATTCGCGAATACATGCGGCAGAAGCACAGCTACCTGCGCTCGGATTACCTGGAGATGCCCCGATGGTCGCAAATCATGAAGTTGTCGTCGCAGGTCGACAGGGACCACATGGTGGTCTTCGTCACTGCCCGCCAGGGCTCCATCTCCTACCAAAAGCGCTTCGACACGTTGCCGCTCACTATCCATCGCTACTTCGGCCAGACCAGTGTCATGCTGCTCTATCCCGACCAGTGGGGCGACCCTCAGGACACGATGTCCATCTTTGCGCCTAATGGACGGGCCGTCAACCGCCAGGGCGATTTGCTGCAACGGCTGTTCGCCCGTGACCGCAAGTGATGTGGATTATAAAATCTGGTCGTCGCGCATGTGGATGGTGCGGGTCGGTCAGTCGGATTCATCCTTAGCTTTGTTGCCAGTTACTATTTCACCACCCTGATACTAACCTCGTACAACAGGTAAAGAGGAATGGCCACAAGGATAAGGGTCATCATGTCGGGCGGCGTGATAATGGCTGCCACTACCATGATTACAACGAGCGCATGACGGCGATACTGTGCCAGCATCTCGGAAGTGATGAAACCCATGCGTCCCATAAAATAGGCAATGACGGGCAACTGGAATATCAGTCCCATAGCCAAAGTCAACGAGACAAACGTGGAAATGTAGGAATCCAACGTGATATTGCTCACCACCCGCTCGGCCACGCTATATGTGCCGAGGAAACGGAAGGAAATGGGAAACAAGACAAAATAGTTCATCAATACGCCCACAAGAAAGAGGGTGTAAATGATTACTGCTACAAGCGAAGAGTACCGCCGTTCATCATCGTACAATGCAGGAGAGATGAAGCGGAACAGTTCAAACAGGATATAGGGCGATGCCCCTAACAATCCCAGATACACTGCCGTTGTGATGTGTGTCATGAACTGACTCGACAGGTCTGTGGCTATAAGGTTGACATGGTACTCCGTAAAGTGGAAGTCGTAGCCCATCGCCTGTATCATCCGCTCTATCCAACGATAGGTCACGAAGTCCCACTCGCTGGGAGCCAACAACAGACCGAACGTTTCGTCCTTGAAACAGAATACCACAATGGCAATCACCGCCACAACTAACAAGACACGAAACAACATTTGGCGCAGCACCTCTAAGTGCCCACCAAATGTCAGTAACTCTTCTTTCTTTTCAACCACAGATTACACGGATTTCACGAGTTGTTCTTTCTCCGTATTCGTATCTTCTACCCCCTCTGTGTGCTCTGTGGTTTTTGGTAACGGTTCGTTCATCCCCTTCTTGAAGTTCTGTACACCCTGCCCCAGGCCTTTCATCATCTCAGGCAGTTTCTTGCCACCGAACAGCAAGAGGGCAATGCCACTAATAAGCAGCAGTTCCGTAGTGCCGATAAACATCGGCAGAATAAACAAAAACATCATACTTCCTCCTTTTGAACTTCACTGCGTAACCAAGAATATCTCGCACGTATCGAAGTTTATCTCCCAGTTGCCACCTTCGGCACTTTCCCATTGATACTTCTCAGCCATCCTATCCCACCATTGTTGGAACCGCGTTCCTGTCTCGCCCATGTCTTTTACAAGTTTCTCGTAAAGGTCTTGGTTGTCGGCAGTCACAATCTTTGCTAACTCGTTCAGTCCGTTCCTGCGTTCGAACAAAGTCTGAATCTCGTTCTTCTCTTCTGGGGTCACCTGACCAACTAAATTCTTCGCTACCATTCTTCTTTTTTGTCAAAAGGGTCTAAATAATCTATTTCCTTAATCTCTGTTTCAGGCATAAACGTCCCGTGCTTGCGGATGTTAGCTAACAACTCACGACTGGCATTGCGCTCCAAATGAGCAATCACACATTGCTCACGGCTCGGTATGTTCACCTCCAACGTCAGTTTCCTGTTTAGCCAGATGCATCGACGGCACTGGTAGGCATCGCAGTGGCGGCATATCGGGGCATACTCCAGTTTGTAGAGTTGCTTGTTCTTGATGTCAAGCCCATGCTCAAGGTCGCCGATGCTGTCCGTTTCATCTTCGTAGTAGAAGGCCGGGCAAATGTAGAACTTGCCGTTGGGTGCCAAGGTGATGGTCGTATCCCCAGCCCCACAGTTGTTCATCTGCGTGAGCATCATGCGGTCGGTCAACAGGTTCAGTTGCGGAGCCCTACCAGCCACATACAAGCGTTCCAGTTCTGCAGCGATTTCGGCCAAAAGCCCTTTGTACGTCTCGAAGTCAACTTCCGTAAATATCTCCATGTCCGTAAAGGCGACGTTTACCCTCGGAGCATTAGTCAACAACGGGAATATCTCTTTGTATCGGGTAAAGAAATCAACTTTACTCGTTCTTATAACAACGGGTATCTCTATCTCTGTAGGCAGTTTCTTCCATTCATTCACTACTAGTACATCGGTATTGTCCGCTATGGCTTTTATTTTCGAGTGGTCGATGCTTTCTATCACAGGTGCATACTCATCAGGCAACGCCTGTTCGGGATAGACATACTGAATCATCAGGTTCTCTTTCATTCCAAAGCGTATACCGTCCTTCAACGTTTGCAAAGGAATCAGCCTCTCCCCCTTGGGGGAGGCGGAGGGGGCTTTGTAGTGACAATACGATGTTGCCGCATCGTCTAACATAATCACTAAGTATTGTAGCATAGTTGTCAGCAGATTTCGGGTTTCACCTCGCGTTTGTTCTTCTCATACTCCTCACGCTGTCCTTCCAACTCAAGTTTGCGATAGAGTTTGTTCCAATAGTAGTTGTTAGCCCTCACCCTTGCCTTGTGCATCTTGCAGATGGCCGTTGCGCGTTGATAGACAGTGGGCGTATCTGCCGCATCGTAGTTCTCACCTTGGCACCATGCACAACCGCTGGCGACCTCACAATCAATACACTCTCGTGGCGATTGCGTTGTCCTGTCAAGTGTCAGGAACGGGCGCAACTTGTTCTTGTCAATGCCGTCGCGGATGTTGCCAATGATTATGGGTTTCTTGCTCCGGAGCGAATACCCGGCAAAGCGCGTACAGGGATAGAAGTTGCCAGCAGCATCAATGGAAAGCATTATGCCCGCACCACACCAGTTCCTATTATCTGACATAAGCATAGGCTTGCCTATTTTCTCATCAAAGAAATTACAGTTGTAATTTAGGTAATAACTATTATCAATTATATCATCAGCCAAATTAATAAGTTGATGTTCAAATAACTTATCGTCTTCCATATTCCATACATTTTCAAATACACAATTAATGTTAACAGTATGTATTCCTAATGAATACAGGTGTATGACGCTTTCATGGATATATGGAATATCCGCACTACTGATGGTGACCTTTGTGGGTGCTTTGGGAAATTGTTCTTGCCACAAAGGAATATTCCTCACAACATCCTTATAAGATCCCTTGCCACTCTTTTTATATACTCGATTCAAATCATGTTTGGTTGCTGTTCCATCAATAGTCAATGTGATAGCCAAATGAGATTTATTCTTTTGAATGAAATCTTGTACCTTCTTACTATTATAATTTATACCATTTGTTGTAAAATTTAATACATAGTTATTAAACCAAGGATGATCCAATCTATACATTTCGGTTTTAGCATAATCACATATTTTATCAATCAAGTCAATTTCTAGAAAAGGTTCGCCACCTATAAAATCCCATGAAACTTCTTCTTCTGAAAAAAGTTCCCGATTGGTCAAAATATAATCAATTGACTTTTGAGCTATCTGAAAAGACATTCTTTCATTAGTGTTTTTCCCTACGAGATAGCAATACTTGCACGCAAGTTGACAATCCTTTGTTACTATAAATGTTATTTCTTTTCTCATATAATAAACAGAGAAGTCCCTATTATGAATAATATTTTTATAGTCTATGTGTAACTATTGACCTATACTCATAATAGGAACTTAATTTGTAATTCATTTACCAGGCATTTCTCCAGCAACCTCCTTCGCAACTCCCATCACATCTTCCACGACAGTTCGTGTTCGCACAGCTACCCGTACATGAAGATTTACAACTTTGCCCACAACCGCTTGGGTCATTTTCATCGTCGCCACAAGATGTTAGTGTTGAGCCCAGTAAGGTAAAAGCCAAAATAGGCAATGCGCCCTTGGCGGCCTTCTTAAAGAACTCTCTTCTTGACTGGAGTTCCTCATTCTTTTTGTTCTTTTCCATATTTACAGAACTTAAAGATACCGACAGACACCCCAGATCGGCTAATCATGTTAACGGTAAGTCTCAGACATATAGATACAAAAAGCGCGGGAGTCTAGTCCTCGTTACTCGTCCCGCTACTTGAGGCGTCTCGCATTGCCTACTCGCCTAAGACAAGTAACAATGCAGATGCCCACGCATACGTATGCATACAATATACCTATATATAGAATACAGGTACGGTAGGTAAGAAGCATACCCTGTAGGCGTCCACTGTTACTTTGCTTTTTGGCGAGTGTGAAGTTTGCGAGACTTTCAAGTAGCCAAAGAACAAAGCGTCAGAAGAACGCTTTTGTCATATATGTGCCCACCCCGTCCGCTGCTGAATCCTGACTCGTCCTGAAATAGGTTGACATGCATTATTTAACATTTCTCATGCCGTTTTTTGGGATTTTCGGCCGTTTCGAAACAACAATTGCACTTAATCGCACATTTCGAATGCATGACTTGTCTTCCTTCGATACTATTACACGATTTTTACATTATCGGTGTAAAAGTTTTACATAAGTGATGTAAAAGTTTTATTTAACCGATGTAATTTTTTTACATCACTAATGTAATGACTCAGGCGATGTATTCGTTTCAGGTAATGCTTGGACTATTCAGCGAATCGCCTATGGCGATGTTTTCACAGAAAGAAATTAGCATAATTACCAGAAATTCCATTCAGAAATTATAAGTAACCATTCAAATTTATCCTACATGATTTTTTGAAACGAATATGAATAATTAATATAATTCTGCTCACGCAAGCGCAGGCGATTACGTTTCCAATACAATAATGTCTATTAATTTTGTTCACTTACTTAAGAAATACGATCTATTCTAATTTCTGGGTTAAATTATTCTAATTCTTTCTAATTTCTTTCCTAGAACATGTGGATTTGATTTGCAAAACAGTTAAATTCAAAAGAAATTGTGTAAAGGAATGTTAAAAAGTACACATGGAATCGCGATTTTGCCTTTCATCTATCACATCTATCACACCATCTGTCACTGCTCCATACCCGAAAAATAAAGGGCTGGTGATAGATGTGACAGATGTGACAGATGTTTTTCAACCTTCTGGGTTTTGTCCTGCGCGAAGCGCATCTCTCCCCTTTTATCTTCCCCTTTATCTTCCATTTTTACTTCCGAAACTTCAGTTATGTTCAGAATTAGATACCGGTCAAATCCGCTTAATCGTGGTAGCAGAATAGAAAATCAACGTGGGGTTGGGGATTTCAGTTTTCCTCTGTCTGGCCGTCGCGCATGTGAATGGTGCGGTCGGTCAGTCGGGCCAGTTCCTCGTCGTGGGTGACGATGACGAAGGTCTGCCCCATGCGGTCGCGCAGGTCGAAGAAGAGTTGGTGCAGTTCCTGCTTGTTCTGAGAGTCCAGGCTACCCGAAGGTTCGTCGGCCATCACTACGGCAGGCGAGTTCACCAGGGCGCGGGCCACGGCAACGCGCTGCTTCTCGCCACCCGAAAGTTCGTTGGGCTTGTGCTCGGCACGGTCCGACAGCCCCATGAAGGCCAGAAGTTCCTCGGCGCGTCGGCGGGCTTCTTTTTTGCCCATTCCACCGATGAATGCCGGTATCATGACATTCTCCAGAGCCGTGAACTCGGGCAGCAACTGGTGGAATTGGAATACGAAACCGATGCGCTGGTTGCGGAAGCGTGCCAATTTGCTTTGCGACATGCGGCTGATGTCCACGCCGTCAATCTCCACACTGCCCGAGTCGGCCTTGTCCAGCGTGCCCATGATCTGCAGCAATGTGGTCTTGCCGGCACCGCTCGGTCCGACGATGCTGACGATTTCCCCCTGGGCGATGTCCAGGTCGATGCCCTTCAGCACCTGCAGGGTATCGAAACTCTTGGTGATTCCGCGTAGCTTTATCATAATGGTCAAATTAGCGAGATTCCATCTTCTTTTATCACAATCAGCCGGCGCTTGTACAGGTCGCCGACAGCCTTCTTGAACACCTTCTTGCTGACCCCGAAGGTGCTGTAAATGTCCTCGGCCGGACTCTTGTCGCCCAGCACCGTGTGTCCTCCGTTGTGTTGCAGGTATTCGAGCAGCACGTCGCTGAACTCGTGGGCTGCCTGCTGGCCCATGGGTTGCAGGATGAGGTCAATCTTCCCATCCTCGCGCACCTGTTGGATGTATGCGGTCAGCCGGTCGCCTGTGCGCAGGCTTCGGAACACCTGTTGGTCGTAGATCATGCCTCCGTACTGGTTGTCCACGATGGCCTTGAATCCCAGGTCGGTCTTTTGCCAGATGAGCACCTCCACGGCATCGCCGGTCTGGTAGGGCGGAAAGTCGGTGCGCAGGAACTTCTCCACCTTGGCTGATGCCATGATGCGATGACTCGTCTCGTCGAGGTGGACATGCACGATGTAGCTGCCGCCCTTCTGCATCTTCATCTTCTGTTCGCGGAAGGGCACGAACAGGTCCTTCATGGGGCCCCATGCCAGGAAGGCGCCGAAGTTGTTGACCCATGCCACCTCCAGGAAGGCAAAGTCGCCCACCTGGGCCAACGGGCGCTCGGTGGTGGCAATGAGGCGCTCGTCTTGGTCGAGGTAGACAAACACCTCCAGCACGTCGCCAATCTCAGTTCCTTCGGGCACGTAGCGCGAGGGCAAGAGAATCTCTCCGTGCACTTCGCCTCCGTCGAGATACAGACCGAAGTCCACGCGTTTGACCACCGTGAGGCGGTTCATCCTTCCCAGTTCCAGCATGTTGTTATTTCCCATTTTTTTTTGTCTGTTTCAAACCAAAAAAGGCATCTTGAGCAGTTGCTCTTGATGCCTTTCTTCTTACATTCTTGAGTTGCCCGATTAGTCCTCAGCGGCGACGTTAGCACGCTTCTCGGCAATGCGAGCCTTCTTACCGGTCAGGTTGCGCAGGTAGTACAGCTTAGCGCGACGCACCTTACCAACCTTGTTTACGGTAATACTTTCGATGTTGGGGCTCTCGATGGGGAAGATACGCTCTACGCCAACGGTACCCGACATCTTGCGGACGGTGAAGCGCTTCTTCTCGCCGTGGCCGCTGATTTTGATGCATACGCCACGATAGAGCTGGATACGCTCCTTGTTGCCCTCGATGATTTTGTAAGCTACGGTCACAGTGTCACCAGCCTTGAATGTGGGGTGCTGCTTGCCAGTAGCAAATGCTTCCTCAGCAATTTTGATTAAATCTGCCATTTTGTTTGGTTTTTAAATTGTTGTACATCTCAACCCGAGGCATAACAGGGTACTCTTCATCCTGCCAGCGACCTGGGGCGGAAAGCGGGTGCAAAGGTACGAAATTAAATTAGAAACTGAAAATTAAAAAGTGAAAATTATTCCTTTATACTCTTTTTTTTGTATCTTTGCGCTGAAAAAACGCTATAATCCTATGAAAAGAGCCTGTTCCCTGCTATTTATTTTCAGTTTCCACTTTTTAACGTTCGCTCCGCTCTTTGCCCAACGCACCATCACCACCGAGCGCATTGAGGTGACAAACCGGTTGGACGAACAGCCCGACCGCGAGGCGATGGCCATCATGAAGCGCTACAAGGCGTCGGTGGACAGCGTCATGGCTCCCATCCTGGGCGAGAGCCTGGTGGGCATGTCTCCCAGTCGGCCTGAGAGCTTGCTCAGCAATTGGGCGGCCGACGTTCTGGTGGAGTTTTCCGATTTCCGAGGCAACGGACGGGCCGACCTGGGACTGGTGAACATAGGCGGACTCCGCAACAATATGCCTAAGGGCGTCGTGCGCCGGGGCGACATTCTGCTCATCTCTCCCTTCGACAACCGCCTGGCAGTGGCCTACCTCAAGGGAAGCGACCTCATGGAACTCTTCCGTAACATTGCTGCCGTGCATGGCGAAGGGGTGAGCCGCGAGGTGCGACTGGAGATTACCGGCGACGGCCGTCTGCTGGACGCCAAGGTCAGCGGAAAGGCCATCGACCCCGAACGCATCTATCGCATAGCCACACTCGACTATCTGGCCGAGGGCAACGACCGCATGTTTGCCCTGAAATCGGCCCAAAAGCTGGACCTGAGCGACCTCTACACCCGCGACTGCATGATGCAGAGCATCCAGCGGGCTGGCCGGATTACTTCGAAGCTCGAAGGCCGCATTGTCGTGAAATAGGAAAAGCTATAAATTAAGAATTAAGAGATAAGAATTAAGAATTGAAATGAACGTCCTATGAAGCTATGAAGCGCACCATTATATCCCTCATTTTCTCATTCTCCCATTTCTTCATTTTCTCAGCGTCTGCCCAGTGTCTGACCCTCGTACATACCAGTGACACACATTCGTGCATCGAGCCCATTTCTAAAAACGACATCAAGGCCGAGCAGGCCGACAAGGGCGGATACATACGCCGCGTCAGCCTTCTGAAAGAACTGCGGCAGGAGCATCCCGACATGTTGCTCCTGGACTGTGGCGACTTCTCGCAGGGCTCTGTCTACTACAGCCTGTTCAAGGGCGAAGTGGAGGTGCAGCTCATGAACCTCATGCACTACGACGCCGCCACCATCGGCAACCACGAGTTCGACTGCGGCCTCGACAACATGGCCCGCATCTTCCGCATGGCCCAGTTCCCCATCGTCTGCTCCAACTACGACTTCACGGGCACCGTGTGCGAAGGCCTTGTGAAACCTTATATTATAAAGGAACGCGCGGGTATGCGCATTGGCATCTTCGGTCTGGCGCCGCAGTTGGAGGGCCTGGTCTCTGCGGCCAACTGCCAGGGTGTCCGCTACACCCACCCCGTGGCCGTGGCTCAGCAGATGGCCGACATGCTCCGCAACGAAAAAGGCTGCCAGTTCGTCATCTGCCTCTCCCATCTGGGCTATGGCGACCGCGACGACCAGGACCCTGCCGTCATCCGTCAGACTCGTGGCATCGACGTCGTCCTGGGCGGCCACTCCCACAGCTACTTCGACTACACCAAGTATCTGCCCAATGCCGACGGTCGCGAGATTCCGCTCGACCATCAGGGCAAGAACGCCCAGTTCGTCGGCGTCCTGGAGTTCGACTTTTCCGAGAATTGATTAAAAAAAAGCCCCTGTCGAGGATTTCGGCAGGGGCTTTTTTTGTTTATCATCGGATGAAGAGCAACTCCCGATATTTTGGAAGTGGCCACAGGGCATCGTCGACGATGAGTTCGAGTTTGTCTATCTGTCGGCGGATGGCGTCGAACATGGGGGCGATGGTGTCGTGGTAGGCAATAGCCTTGCGGTGCTCGTCCTCTATCTTGTTGGCGACCTTGCGGGCTGAAACCAACTCTTCTACCTGTGTCTCTATGGAGGCAGTCCGTTCGGCAATCTCCTCCACCAGTTTCAGGTTGCGGGCCGAGAGCGCGTTGGCCTTTTCGGCCGGGAAGACGGCACGCATGTTCTCCACGTTCTGCAGCAACTGGCTTTGATAGCGAGTGGCCACGGGGATGATGTGGTTTATCGACAGGTCACCCAGCACGCGGGCCTCTATCTGAATTTTCTTGGTGTAGGTCTCCCACTTCACTTCGTTGCGGGCCTCCAGTTCTTTCTGGGTCATCACGCCCAGACTCTCGAACATCCGTATGCTGTCGGCATCGAGGTAACGCTCGAAGATGACGGGGCATGAGGTCTCCACGTCCAGTCCGCGCCGGGCGGCTTCCTCCTTCCATGCTTCGCTGTAGCCGTTGCCGTCGAAGCGGATGGGCTTGCAGGTCTTGATGTCCTCGCGAAGGATGTCGATGATGGCATGGAATGTGGCGCTGTGTTCGCTGTTTTCGAAGTCCTTGGCCGTTTCTGCAATGCGGGCATCGACGCGTTTCTTGAAGTTGACAAGCGCCTCAGCCACTGCCGAGTTCAGTGCAATCATGGCACTGGCACAGTTGGCTTCGCTGCCCACGGCACGGAATTCGAAGCGGTTGCCGGTGAAGGCGAAGGGCGACGTGCGGTTGCGGTCGGTGTTGTCGATGAGCAGTTCGGGAATCTCCGGGATGTCGAGTTTCATGCCCTGCTTGCCGTCCATGCTGAAGAGGTTCTCCTTGTCGGCCTTCTCGATGTGGTCGAGCAATTCGGAAAGTTGCGTTCCGAGGAAAGAGCTGATGATGGCAGGAGGAGCCTCATTGGCACCCAGGCGATGGGCGTTGGTGGCAGACATGATGCTGGCCTTCAGCAGGCCGTTGTGCTTGTACACACCCATCAGTGTCTCCACGATGAACGTGGCAAAGCGCAGATTCTGCTCAGGTGTCTTGCCTGGGGCGTGGAGCAGGACACCGGTATCGGTGGAGAGGCTCCAGTTGTTGTGCTTGCCCGAACCATTGATGCCGGCAAATGGTTTCTCGTGTAAGAGTGCCCGGAAGGCATGTTTGCGTGCGACGTTTTTCATTAGCGACATCAGCAGCATGTTGTGGTCGACGGCAAGGTTGGTGTCCTCGAAGATGGGAGCCACCTCAAACTGGTTGGGGGCCACCTCGTTGTGGCGGGTCTTGACGGGAATGCCCAGTTGGAGAGCCTGTATCTCGAGGTCGCGCATGAAGGCCGCAACGCGTTCGGGGATGCTGCCGAAGTAGTGGTCGTCCATCTGCTGATTCTTGGCAGAGTCGTGACCCATCAAGGTGCGGCCGGTGAGCAGCAGGTCGGGGCGGGCGGCATACAGACCTTCGTCCACCAGAAAGTACTCCTGTTCCCATCCGAGGTTTGAGGTCACCTTCTTGACTGCGGGGTCGAAGTAGTGGCAGACCTCAGTAGCGGCCTGGTTGACGGCCTTCAGTGCACGGAGCAGTGGCGCCTTGTAGTCGAGCGACTCGCCGCTGTAGCTGATGAATATGGTGGGAATGATGAGCGTGTCGTCGATGATGAAGACGGGGCTGGTGGGGTCCCAGGCCGAATAGCCACGTGCCTCGAAGGTGCTACGTATGCCGCCCGAGGGGAACGAACTGGCATCGGGTTCCTGCTGTGCCAGCAGTTTGCCGCTGAATTCCTCTATCATGCCCCCCTTCCCGTCGTGTTCGATGAACGAGTCGTGCTTTTCCGCCGTGCCTTCGGTCAGGGGCTGGAACCAGTGGGTGTAGTGCGTCACCCCGTTCTCCTTGGCCCACTGCATCATGCCTTCGGCCACGGCGTCAGCAACCTTGCGGTCCAGACGGGCACCGTTGTCGATGACGTCGACCATCTGCTCGTAGACGCTTTTGGGCAGGTACTTGTACATTTTCTCCCGGTTGAAGACGTGCTTGCCAAAGTATTCGCAAGGTCTCTCACTTGGGGCTTCTACATCGATGGGCTTTCTCTTGAAAGCCTCGGCGACTACTTGGGATCTCAAATCGTTTGCCATAATACTATCTTTTATGGGGTTAATATATGTGTTTGATTCGCTGTAATGCTTCTTCAGTCCTTTCGCGCTGCCCGAAGGCTGTAAGGCGGACAAAGCCTTCTCCAGAGGGACCGAAACCTACGCCGGGCGTGCAGACGACATGGGCCTCAGAGAGCAGGCGTCTGAAGAAGTCCCACGACGGTTCTTCCTCCGGCGTGCCCACCCACAGATAGGGAGCGTTGTCGCCTCCATAGACCTGGAGGCCGATGCTCTGCAGTGCCTGTTTCATTCTGCGGGCATTCTCCATGTAGTATCTGATGGTTGCGCCGACTTGCTCATTTCCGGCGGTCGTGTAGATGGCTTCGGCAGCCCGTTGGCTGAGGTAACTGGCACCATTGAACTTGGTGCACTGACGGCGGTTCCACAGGGGATTCAGTGCCATGCGCCTGCCATCGGAGGTCTTGACCTTGACGTCTCGGGGTATGATGGTGAATCCGCAGCGGATACCCGTGAAACCAGCCGTCTTCGAGTAGCTGTGGAACTCCACGGCGCATGCTCTGGCTCCTTCTATTTCGTAGATGCTGCGCGGTATGTCGTCGTCCTGGATGTATGCCTCATAGGCGGCATCGTAGAGGATGAGGACATCGTTCTTGAGCGCATAGTCCACCCATTGGCTCAGCCTTGCGCGAGAGAGTGTCGTCCCTGTAGGGTTGTTGGGATAGCAGAGGTAGACGACATCGATGTGCTGCTGTGGAAATGCCGGGACGAATGCGTTCTCTGGGGTGCAGGGCAGGGTGACAATCTGCCTCCCGGTCATGGCGTTGGCGTCGGTGTATACGGGATAGACGGGGTCGGTGACGGCCACCACATTGTCCGTACCGAGCAACTCCTGGAAATTGCCTGTGTCGCTCTTGGCACCGTCGTTCACGAATATCTCGTCCGCTCCGATGTGGATGCCCCGGTTGAGTAACGCGTTCTGCCGGATGGCCTCGCGCAGAAACTCGTAGCCCTGCTCCGGCCCGTAGCCGCGAAAACTGTCGCCGCGGGCCATCTCGTCGGTGGCGCGGTGCAGTGCCTCGACCACTGCCGGACAGAGGGGCTGCGTGACATCGCCAATGCCCAGCGATATGATGTCGGCCTCGGGGTGGGCGGCCCTGTAGGCCTGCACCTCCTTCGCAATGCCTGCAAACAGATAGTTGCTGCTGAGGCTGAGTAAATTCTCGTTTACTGATGCCATGTTCCTTTTCCTTTTATTATTCAGTTTTGCCGACTATATCGGCATTTCTACTTCTCCGTCGAAAACGAACTCGGCGGGGCCGGTCATGTAGAGGGTCTCCTCACACCGCTTCCATTCGATGTCGAGTTCGCTGCCGTCCATGATGATGTGCGAACGGTTTCCGCAGCGCCCAGTGGCCAGTGCGGCAAAGGCTGTTGCACAGGCTCCGGTGCCACAGGCCATGGTGATGCCACTGCCGCGTTCCCAGACGCGCATTCGGATGCCGTCAGGACGCATTTCGGCAAACTCGATGTTGCAGCGTTCTGGGAAACACGGGTGGCTCTCGAGCCGTACACCTTCTATGGCCATGTCGATGGCGCTGATGTCCTCCACAAAGATGACATAGTGTGGGTTGCCCATGCTCACGAAGGTTCCCTCGGGCAGGGGGGCCTTGCCCGGTACGAATTGTTGAGCGTTCTCATGCAACGGAGTGCCCATGTCCACGGTGACGGACACCACTTCGTGGTTTTCCGGGGATATCTCCAATTGCAGTTGCCTGATGCCCGAAAGCGTGTGCAGACGGATGTACCTCTGGCCGGTGAGTCCCCTTTCAAACACATATTTGCCGATGCACCTGGCAGCATTGCCACACATCATGGCCTCGCTGCCGTCGGCATTGAAGATGCGCATGGAGAAGTCGGCCTCGGGGACAGGACTTCGGCCGATGAGCACCAGACCGTCCGAGCCGATGCCCTTGTGGCGATCGCTCCAGGCTATGGCACAAGCCTGCGGGTCGGCTATGGGGAAGCGCATGCTGTCGACGTAGATGTAGTCGTTGCCGCAGCCCTGCATCTTGGTGAATGTTGTTTTTGCCATTCTTCGTTGTTTCTGTTGTTGGTTATCTGGACAGATAGTCGTGGACACGTCGGGCCGTCTCCATGCCGCTGGCCATGGCCCGGACAACCAGCGAGGCACCGTTCTTAGCATCGCCACAGACGAACACATTGTCGGGAAATTCCGGGAGTTCGGGCTTCAGGAAACCCATGGCCAGCAGACAGAGTTCGGCCTTGATGATTTCCGGCTTCCCCTTCTCCACCATGACGGGACGCCCACCATCGGCCTTCGCCTCCCAGTCAATCTCCTGCACCCTGACTCCCGTCAACCTTCCGTTCTCGCCGAGGAATTCCAGCGTATTGACGTTCCACCGGCGCGTGCATCCCTCCTCGTGGCTCGAGGTGGTCTTCAGCGTCCGCGGATAGTTCGGCCATGGGTTCCGGGGGTCTTCCGGGCCCTCGACGGGTCTGGGCATAATCTCTATTTGGGTCACACTCTTGCAACCCTGGCGATGCGCCGTCCCGATGCAGTCGGAGCCCGTGTCGCCTCCGCCGATGACCAGTACGTCCTTGCCCTTGGCCGTGATGCGCTCCTCCCGGCTGAATTCCATGCCAGCCAGCACGCGGTTCTGCTGCGAGAGCAGTTCCAGGGCAAAGTGTACGCCCTTCAGTTCCCGTCCCGGGATGTTCAGGTCGCGAGCCGTGGGGGTGCCTGTGGCCATGACGATGGCGTCGAAAGCGGAGAATGCGGAACAGTCCGAACATTCGGAATTATACTTAAACACGATTCCCTCCTGCTCCATCAGCTGGATGCGGCGGTCGATGATGGCTTTGTTAAGCTTGAAGTTGGGGATGCCATAGCGAAGCAGTCCGCCTGCAGCCTCATTCTTTTCAAACACGACGACCTCGTACCCCATGCGGTTGAGGGCATTGGCTGCAGCCAGTCCGGCAGGTCCGGCCCCGACCACGGTCACCCGCTTGCCGTTGCGCAGCGTGGCAGTGTGCGCAGCAATGTAGCCCTCGCGGAATGCAACCTCCGTGATGGCAGCCTCGTTCTCGCGGTTGGTGGTGGGCTCGTGGTTGAAGCGGTTCAGCACGCAAGCCTTCTCGCATAGAGCTGGGCAGATGCGCCCAGTGAACTCGGGGAAGGGATTGGTGGCCGACAGCAGTCGGTAGGCTCGTTCCCAGTCGCCTTTGTAGAGGGCGTCGTTCCATTCGGGAGCCTTGTTGCCCAGCGGACATGCCCAATGGCAGAAGGGCACTCCGCAGTCCATGCACCGACTTGCCTGCAGCCTGCGTTCGCGCGTATTGAGCGTCTGTTCCACCTCGCCAAAGTCGTGGATGCGGTCGTGGATGGGTCGGTAACCAGCCTCCTGGCGGTGTATCTCTAAAAATGCTTTCGGATTTCCCATAGTGACAATTTGATAAAGGATGATTAATAGTCGCGCTGTATGTCGGCAATCTTCTCGTGCAGGCGTGCCATTTTCTCTTCTTCGAGCACGCGCTTGTACTCGATGGGGATGACCTGCACGAAGTCCCCGGCCACGCGGTTCCAGTCGTCGAGCATCCGGCCGGCCAGGGCGCTGCCCGTGTGCAGATAGTGCTGGCGGACGAGCTCGAGCAGTTCCTTGCGCGAGACGCTGTCCTCTACGAGGTTTATTTCCACCATGTCCATGTTGCAGAAGTAGTCGAATGTGTGGCGTGGGTCGTAGACGTAGGCCACGCCGCCGCTCATGCCTGCGGCAAAGTTGCGTCCCGTCTCACCCAGCACCACGACGCGGCCGCCAGTCATGTATTCGCAGCAGTGGTCGCCGGCGCCTTCGATGACAGCGACGGCCCCGGAGTTGCGTACGGCAAATCGTTCGCCCACCCTGCCGTTGACATACAACTCGCCCGAGGTGGCCCCGTAGAGTCCCGTATTGCCGGCGATGACGTTCTCTTCCGCATGGAAGTCGTCGCCACATCGACTGGGAGGCAAGATGGAGATGCGCCCTCCCGAGAGACCTTTGCCAAAGTAGTCGTTGCATTCGCCCTCGAGCTTGATGTTCAGACCCTTCACGGCAAAGGCACCAAACGACTGACCTGCCGAACCCCTGAACCTGATGTTGATGGTGCCCTCGGGCAGTCCTGCCTCGCCGTATCTCCTGGCGATGACGCCACTGAGCATCGTCGTCGTGGCGCGGTCGGTGTTCTTGATGGCATAGTCAAGATTCACCTCTTCCAGGTCGTCGATGGCCCTTCGGGCAGCACCGACGATGTCCTCGTCCTTCACGCCCGCAACCTTGGAGAAGGCACCCCGGTTCCAATACAGGGGTTTGTCCGTGTCGGGGCGGAAGAGCAGACGGCTCAGGTCGATGCTTCTCTGCTTGTCGGTGGCATGCCTTGTGTTTGTCTCTATCATGTCCGTGCGGCCGATGATGTCCTTCAGACTGCGCACGCCCATTTCGCTCAGATATTCGCGCACCTGCCTGGCCAGGAAGGTGAAGAAGTTCACGACATACTCGGCACGCCCCTCGAAATGCTTGCGCAGTTCGGGATTCTGCGTGGCCACGCCCATGGGGCAAGTGTTCGTGTTGCACTTGCGCATCATGACGCACCCCAGGACGATGAGCGGCAACGTTCCGAACGAGAACTCGTCGGCACCCAGCATGGCCATGACGACGACGTCCTTGGCCGTCTTCAGCTGTCCGTCCGTTTGCAGTCGGACCTGATTGCGCAGACCGTTCATCACCAGCGTCTGCTGAGCCTCGGCCAGACCTATCTCCGGCGAGATGCCCGCAAAGCGCATGCTGCTGGCAGGCGAGGCTCCCGTTCCGCCCTCGGCACCGCTGATGACGATGAGGTCGGCCTTGGCCTTGGCCACACCGGCCGCTATGGTGCCCACGCCCGTCTCGGCCACCAGTTTCACGCTGACGGCTGCCTCGGGGTTGATGTTCTTTAGGTCGAAGATGAGTTGCGCCAGGTCCTCGATGCTGTAGATATCGTGATGGGGAGGGGGAGAGATGAGCGAAATGCCCGGGATGGCATTGCGCGTCTTGGCAATGATGTCGTTCACCTTGAAGCCCGGCAACTGGCCGCCCTCGCCGGGCTTGGCACCCTGCGCCACCTTGATTTGTATCTCCTCGGCATTCACCAGATACTCCGCCGTCACGCCGAAGCGCCCGCTGGCTATCTGTTTGGTCTTGCTGCTCAGGCTCACTCCGTCCACCTCACTATGGTAGCGCGCATTGTCCTCGCCGCCCTCGCCCGTGTTGGAACGTGTGCCGAGCCGGTTCATGGCCAGTGCCAGAGCCTCGTGGGCCTCTATGCTAAGAGCACCGAACGACATGGCCCCCGTGACGAAGTGCCTCACGATGGACTCCACAGGCTCCACCTCGTCGATGGGCGTCGGCTGTGCTGCCTTTTTCCATCCGAAGAAGTCGCGAATGAAGATGGGACTTTCCTTCTTGTCCACCAGTGTTGCCCATTCCTTAAACTTTTCGTAGCTACCTGTCCGGGTGGCAATTTGAAGGCGGTAGATGGTCTCGGGGTTCCAGGCATGGGGAATGCCGTCCTTGCGCCAGGAGAACAGGCCGTTTGTCCGAAGCAGTGGCCCGTCGTCAGCCCGATGCTGAGGCTCTTCGCCGGGCAGACAGGCGGCCTCGCGTGCAATCTCCTGCAGTCCGATGCCGCCGATGCTGCTCACCTCCGTACCAAAGTAGCGGCGCAGCAAGTCCTCGCTCAGCCCGATGCTTTCGAAAATCTTTGCTCCCCGATACGAGCGGATGGTGGAGATGCCCATCTTCGACATAATCTTCTTCAGTCCCTTGTCCACTGCCTCGATGTAATGCCTTTCGGCCGTGGCATAGTCCTCCTGTATCTTTCCGCGCAGCACCAGGTCGTCGAGGACGGCAAACGTCATGTACGGACACAGGGCGCTGGCACCATAGCCCAGGAGCAGGGCGGCATGCATCGTTTCGCGGATTTCGCCGCTCTCCACGATGAGGGCCGTCTGCACGCGCTTGCCCACCCCGGTCAGGTAATGGTGGACGGCCGAGACGGCCAACAGCGATGGTATGGCAGCGTGCTTTTCGTCGATGTCGCGGTCGCTGAGAATGATGTAGTTCACTCCGTCGTCCACACTGCGCTCTGCCTCCTGGCAGAGGCCGTCGAGGGCCCTGCGCAGCCCCTCCGCCCCTTCGTCGATGTTGAAGAGGATGGGCAGTTTCTGGGTCTTGAATCCCTTGTACCGGATGTTGCAGAGTATGTCCAGCTGCGTGTTTGTCAGCACGGGTTGTGGCAGTCTCACCATCTTGCAGTTCGAGGCATCGGGTGTCAGGATGTTCGTGCCCACGGCACCGATATATTCCGTCAGCGACATCACCAGTTCCTCGCGTATGGGGTCGATGGCGGGGTTGGTCACCTGTGCAAACTGTTGCCGGAAGTAGTCGAAGAGCACCTGCCGTCGGTCGCTCAGCATGGCCAGCGGCGTGTCGTTGCCCATGGCGGCAACTGGCTCCTGACCGTTGGTGGCCATGGGGATGATGGTCCTGTCGATGTCCTCCTGGCCATAGCCAAAGGCAATGAGTCTCTGCTCAAGGTCGGTCACCGAATTGGCCACCTTGCGCCCGCTCCTCAGGTTCTCCAACTGCACACGGTTTTCCCTGAGCCATTCGCGATACGGATGGGCCTTAGCCAGTTGTTCCTTGATTTCGGCATCGTAGTAGATGCGTCCCTCCTGCGTGTCGATGAGCAGAATCTTGCCCGGCTGCAAGCGTCCCTTGCTGACCACGTCGCTGGGTTCAAAGTCCATCACGCCCACCTCGGAGGCCACCACCATCATGCCCTGCTTGGTGATGGTATAGCGCGAGGGTCGCAGTCCGTTGCGGTCGAGCATGCCGCCGGCGTAGCGCCCGTCGGCAAACAACAGGGCGGCAGGCCCGTCCCAGGGTTCCATCAGGATGGAGTGATATTCGTAGAATGCCTTCAGGTCTTCCGAGATGGGATTCTTGTCGTTGAACGATTCCGGGACCAGTATGGCCATAGCCTGCGGCAGGCTCAGACCGCTCATGGTCAGGAACTCAAACACGTTGTCCAGGCTGGCCGAGTCGCTCATGCCCTCCTCCACGATGGGCGAAATTTCCCTGACGCTGCCCAGGGCTTCGCTGTCGAGTACGCTCTCGCGGGCCTTCATCCATCCGCGGTTGCCTCGGATAGTGTTGATTTCGCCGTTGTGGGCCAGCAGTCGGAACGGCTGTGCCAGTTTCCACTTCGGCAGGGTGTTGGTCGAGAATCTCGAATGCACCAGAGCCAGTCCGCTGGTGAAGTACGGGCTTGACAGGTCGGGAAAGTATCGGCGCAACTGTCCGCTTGTGAGCATGCCCTTGTAGATGATGTTCTGGTTTGACAGCGAGCAGATGTAGAAGTCGGGGTGCTGTATGCGCCGCTCTATCTTTTTCCTTATAATATATAACGTGCGCGCGAGGACGGGAGCCTTCTCTTCGCTCACGCCCGTCACGAACAGTTGCTTTATGGCAGGCTCCGCACTCCGTGCGGCTTCGCCCAGCACCTCCGGTCGCGTGGGCACCGTGCGCAGATGCATCAGTTGCAGCCCCTCGCGCTCTATCTCTTCTATCATCACCGAGAGGATTTTCTGCTGCTCTTCCTCCTCCTTGGGCAGGAACACCAGGCCTGTGCCATATTTCCCCTTCTCCGGGACGGGTATGCCCTGCAACAGGATGAACTCGTGCGGAATCTGCAGCATGATGCCTGCCCCGTCGCCTGTTCCGTCGCGCGTCTCGGCTCCCCGATGTTCCATGTTCTCCAGCACCCTCAGTGCATTGTCCACCAGTTCGTGACTCTTGCCTCCGTGGATGTTCACCACCATTCCCACGCCGCAGGCGTCGTGCTCGTAAGCCTCCTGATATAAACCTTTTGTCATGTCTGTATGTGTCATTTTGCTTGACGTTACTTGAAATTAATATCAATTTGTCATTTACGACATTGCAAAGTTAAGCATTTTGATAATATTGGCAATAAAGAATTGATATTTTTCCATCGTTTTGGCCAAAATAATTGATTTATGTCAATAAATATTCTGTTTTCGGTGACAAAATGTTGTGAGAAATAAAGAATTGTTGTACTTTTGCTGCCAGATTCATTGCAATGAAAGAATCAGGACGCTCACTTTTTAATTAGTTTAAGGTATGAAAAAGATTGAAGCAATTATCAGGAAGACCAAGTTTGAGGAGGTCAAGGAAGCGCTTCTCGGTTCTGACATCGACTGGTTTGAGTATCACGATGTGCACGGCATTGGCCAAAGTCGGCAGGAGCGCATCTACCGTGGTGTGCAGTATTCGACGGACGTCATTGAGCGTGTGGCTATTACCATTGTGTGCCGTGATCAGTTTGTCGACCCCACCGTCGGGGCCATCATTCAGACGGCCCATACGGGCGAGGTGGGTGACGGGCGCATCTTTGTGAGCGATATGATAGACACCTGGAGCATTCGCACTGGCGAGCACGGCGACACCGTGCTGAGAGATAAGAAGTAATCCGATTGTACATTAATTAATAAATAGCAAATTGTTATGAACGATATAGCACTATCTTTGGATACGGTATGGATGTTATTGGCCGCTATGTTGGTATTCTTCATGCAGCCTGGTTTTGCGCTGTGCGAGGCAGGTTTCACGCGGAGCAAGAACACGGCCAACATCCTTTTCAAAAACTTTGTAGACTTCATGTTCGGATCGCTGCTGTTCTGGTTCGTGGGCTTTGGTTTTATGTTCGGCTCGGACGGTGGGGGGGGCATTGGCGCACCCAACTGGGGGACCCTTTCATTCTATGAGGGCAGTCTGCCCACGGAAGGTTTCTTGATATTCGAGACGGTATTCTGTGCCACCTCGGCCACGATAGTCAGCGGTGCTATGGCCGAGCGCACCAAGTTCTCGATGTACGTCATTTACAGTGCCGTCATATCGCTGTTCATCTATCCCGTCGAGGGGCATTGGACGTGGGGCGGCGGTTGGCTCTGCAACGATGCGGCCGACGGATTCATGATGCAGACCTTCGGCGACGTGTTCCACGACTTTGCCGGTTCGGCCATCGTGCACAGCGTAGGAGGTGTCCTGGCGCTGATTGGTGCGATGGCTCTGGGTGCCCGTCGCGGCAAGTATGCCAAGGACGGCAGCAGCCGCGCCATTCCCGGCCACTCGCTCACGTTGGCCGCACTGGGCGTCTTCATCCTTTGGATGGGTTGGTTCGGCTTCAATCCCGGTTCTCAGTTGGCAGCCTCCGGGGCCGTCAATCGGATGGCCATCAGCCACGTCTTCCTCACCACCAATCTGGCGGCTGCCGCTGGCGGAGTGGCCACGATGTTCCTCACGTGGCTTCGGTATGGCAAACCCTCCTTCTCCCTCACGCTGAACGGTGTGTTGGCAGGACTTGTCGGGGTGACGGCGGGATGCGACCTCGTCTCGCCCGTCGGAGCCGTCGTCATTGGTCTTGTCTGTGGTCTGGTGCTCGTCTATTCCATCGAGTTTATCGACCATCGCCTGCACATCGACGATCCCGTAGGTGCCTCTTCCGTTCATGGCGTGTGCGGCATCTTGGGCACGGTGCTGACGGGCCTGCTCTCCACTGGCAGCGGTGCCCTTTATGGCCATGGTTGGGGCTTCTTCGGGGCTCAGTGTTTTGGCATTCTTGTTATCGACCTTTGGGCTGCCGCCTGCGGTTTTGTTCTCTTCTATGGCATCCAGAAACTGCACGGCCTGCGCGTCCCGGCACGCATCGAGGACGAGGGGCTGGACATCTATGAGCACGGGGAGACGTGTTATAACTGACCATATAAAGATTGAAAGTTGACATGAAACGAATGTTGATTATTGCCCTGTCCGTGGTTGGACTGACCACGGCAGGCGCACAAGATAGAGAGAAGGTGGAGGCTACTGCAGGCATAGACCTTGTCGCCCAATACATTTGGCGCGGACAGGACTTGGGCAATGTTGGCATGCAGCCTACGTTGGGAGTAGGTTACAAGGGGCTGAGCCTCTCGGTGTGGGGACACGTGGGAATCAGCAACTGGGCCGACACCAAGGAGCTGGACTTCACGCTGGACTATACCTACGGGGGATTTAGCGTCGGCATAACCGACTACTGGTTCTCGCAGGGCAACTACTTCCAGTACCGCAACGGCAAGACCACGCACATCTGGGAGGCTTATGTCGGCTACGATTTCGACTTCCTTGCCGTCAAGTGGTACACCAACTTCTCCGGCAACGACGGACTGAACAAGAGTGGCAAGCGGGCCTATAGCAGTTATCTGGAATTGTCCGTGCCTTTCCGGCTTACCACGCTCGACTGGCAGGCCTCGCTGGGCATGGTTCCCTGGCGGACTACGCTCTATGGCAACACCCATTTTGCCGTCACCAGCATCTCGCTGACGGCCACCAAGAACTTTCTGCTCAAGGAGAAATATCGCCTGCCCGTCCATGTCGGCCTTGCCACGAATCCCGACTCGAAGAAGTTCTACCTCCTGGCTGGAGTCGGGTTCCACATCTGACCTCCTCCCGCCGTAGTCCTCGGCAGGTTTGGCCTCGTCCCATGCGTGGGACAGCCGCGTCCCATACGTGGGACAAAGGTGTCCCATACGTGGGACGAGCCCATGCCTGCCGGTGCCCCGGTGCGAGGCATTGCGACGAGTCAACCTATTTCAGGACGAGTCATATCGTCACTTTTTCACCCTATCGTCACGCATATCGTCACTGGTCTAACATGTTCTCAATAAGCCCGATGAGGCCCAAAAGTGACGATGTGACGATTTTTTCACATAAATTATTATGTATGCGCGCGTGTAAACCTTCCAGTGTGAATTATTTTACAAGACGTTTTGTGCTAAATTATTTGTATATTAAATCAGAATGTCGTAACTTTGCGCAGAAATGTGACAAAACGTTATATAGGTTAATAGGTTTTTGGTAAAATGGATACAAAGTACATCTTCGTGACAGGCGGTGTGGTTTCTTCACTCGGAAAGGGCATCATCTCCGCCAGCATCGGCAAACTGCTGCAGGCACGCGGCTACAAGGTGACGATACAGAAGTTCGACCCCTACATCAACATCGACCCGGGGACGCTGAATCCCTATGAGCATGGCGAGTGCTACGTCACGGCCGACGGCATGGAGACGGACCTCGACCTGGGGCACTACGAGCGATTCGTGGGCATAGAGACAACGTGCGACAACAGCGTCACAACGGGGCGCATCTACAAGGCTGTCATCGACCGCGAACGCCGTGGCGATTATCTGGGCAAGACCATTCAGGTGGTGCCGCATATCACGGACGAAATCAAGCGGCGGATGCTTCGCGAAGATGTAGGGGAGGAGAAGTTGGACTTCGTCATCACAGAGGTCGGTGGCACCATCGGCGACATCGAGAGTGCGCCGTTCATGGAGGCCATACGACAGTTGCGGTGGCAGTTGGGGCGCGACGCTGTTAACGTACACCTCACATACGTCCCATACCTGAAGGCTGCCGACGAACTGAAGACGAAACCCACTCAACACTCGGTGAAGGAACTGCAGGGAATGGGCATTCAGCCCGACATACTGGTACTGCGGACGGAGCGGCACCTCGATGATGCCTTGCGCCTGAAGGTGGCCTCCTTCTGCAACGTCGACCTGGAGTGTGTGGTGCAGAGCGAGGACATGCCTAGCATCTACGAGGTGCCCGTCAGCATGCAGCGGCAGGGGCTGGACGCCGCCATCCTGCGCAAGATAGGCATCCCTGTCGGAGAAACGCCGGCCATGAAGCCCTGGCGCGAGTTCCTCGACAAACAGCGCAAGGCCACCACCGAGGTGCATATTGCCCTCGTGGGTAAGTACGACCTGCAGGATGCCTACAAGAGCATCCGCGAAAGCCTCAATCTGGCGGGCATCTACAACGGCGTCAGGGCAAGGCTCCATTTCGTCAACAGCGAGGAGGTGACCCGTGAGAACGTTGCCTCGCTGTTCGAGGGCATGGCGGGCTTGCTCATCTGTCCCGGCTTTGGCCAGCGTGGCATTGAGGGGAAAATCATCGCTGCCGAATACGGACGTACCCGCGACATCCCCACCTTTGGCATCTGTCTGGGCATGCAGATGATGGTCGTGGAGTTTGCACGTAACGTGCTGGGATTCGAGGACGCCAACAGCATGGAGATGGATGCCGCGACGAAGCATCCCGTCATCGACCTGATGGAGGAACAGAAGAGCGTGACGAACATGGGCGGCACCATGCGACTGGGGGCATACGACTGCGAACTCACCAAAGGCAGTCGTGCCTGCGAGGCATACGGCGGCGCTGCGAAGATTAGGGAAAGGCACCGCCATCGGTATGAATTCAACAACCTATATAAAGAGGAATACGAGGCCGGGGGCATGAGGTGCGTGGGCATCAACCCGGACGCCCAGTTGGTGGAGATAGTGGAAGTGCCGTCCCTGCGTTGGTACATCGGCACGCAATTCCACCCCGAATACTCCTCCACGGTGCTCCGCCCGCATCCCCTGTTCATGTCGTTCGTTAAAGCCTGCATCTGATATGGAACCTCTGAAGCATGAATGCGGCGTGGCCTTGGTGAGGCTGCTGAAGCCGCAGAACTACTATAAAGAGAAGTATGGAACGGTGTCCTACGGCCTCGGCAAACTCTATCTGATGATGGAGAAGCAGCACAACCGTGGGCAGGAGGGTGCCGGCATTGCCTGCGTGGACATGAACGCCGTGGTGGGCACCGAATATATGTTTCGGGTGAAGGCATTGGGAAAGACGGCCATCGACGAAGTCTTCGACCACGTGACACCCGAATGGACGGCCGCACAGCTCTATATGGGACACCTCCGCTATTCCACAACAGGGAAGAGCGGCCTGCAGTACGTCCACCCCTTCCTGCGCCGCAACAACTGGAGGGCGAAGAATCTCTGCCTCTGTGGAAACTTCAACATGACAAACATCGACGAGATATTCGGCAAGATGGTGATGCAGGGACAGTCGCCACGCATCTACAGCGATTCGTACATCACGCTCGAACTGATGGGGCATCGCTTGGATCGTGAGGTGGAGCGCCTGTTTGTCGAGGCAAAGGAGAAGGGCCTGGAAGGCACTGACATCACGCACTACACGGAGGACCACCTACGGATGGCCAATGTGCTTCGCACCACGATGGCCGACTACGACGGGGGCTACGTGATGTGCGGCATGACGGGCAGTGGCGAGATGTTTGCCATGCGCGACCCGTGGGGAATACGTCCGGCCTATTTCTGTCAGAATGACGAGGTGGTGGCTGTGGCCAGCGAACGGGCCGTGTTGCAGACGACCTTCAATCTCAACTGCGACGATGTCTGCGAACTGCCTCCGGGCCAGGCCTTGATTATCCACAAAAATGGCGCTTGGGCTCTGGAGACTATCTTGGAGGCCAGGCAGCGGGCAAGTTGTTCGTTCGAGCGCATCTATTTCAGCAGAGGTTCCGACCGCGACATTTACCACGAGCGCAAGCAACTGGGACAGCAACTCGCGGAACCCATCCTCAGGGCTATCGACGGCGATGTGGGGCATACGGTGTTCTCCTTCATCCCCAATACGGCGGAGGTGGCTTTCTACGGAATGATGGAGGGCCTGCGAGGCCGGGGACTGGACGTGCGCAGCGAAAAGGTGGCATGGAAGGACATCAAGCTCCGCACCTTCATCACGGAAGCCGGGTCCCGCAACGACCTGGCTTCGCATGTCTATGACATTACCTACGGTTCTCTGCGTCCACGGGAGGACAATCTGGTCATCATCGACGACTCCATCGTTCGCGGAACCACATTGCGCGAGAGCATCTTCAAGATTCTCGACCGCCTGCACCCAAGGAAGATAGTGATGGTGAGCAGTTCGCCCCAGGTGCGCTATCCCGACTACTACGGCATCGATATGGCCCGTCTGGAGGAGTTCTGTGCCTTCCGGGCTGCCATCGCCCTCATCGAGGAACGTGGCATGGGGCAGTTGATGAATGATGTATATGAGGCCTGTCTGGCAGAATTGCGCAAACCTGTGGCCGAACAAAGCAATCGTGTCTGCGACGTTTACCGGCCGTTCACCACAGAGGAAATCAATCTGAAGATGGCAGAGATGCTTCGTCCGCTGGGGATGGAGACGCCTGTCGAGTTCGTTTTCCAGACCGTCGAAGGCTTGCACGTTGCCTGTCCTGACCATCCCGGCGACTGGTACTTCACGGGGCGGTATCCCACTCCGGGTGGCAACCGCCTCGTGAATCAGGCGTTCGTGAATTATTTTGAGAAAATGAGAAGTCTGCGATTAAGCGAGGGCAATGCCATGCTTGCATGAGCATTGCCGAGTGGAAGCAGACTCGACCGAAGGTCAAAATGAGAAGTTGAGAAAAGGGCGCGACGCATTTAATTCTTAATTCTTAATTGTTAATTCTTAATTTTAAATTATATCGTATGTGTGGAATCGTAGGATACATCGGAAAGAAACAGGCATACCCGATTTTGATAAAAGGCCTGAAGCGACTGGAGTATCGCGGCTATGACAGTGCCGGCGTTGCCATGATCGGTGAGTGCGGCGAACTCAATGTGTATAAAACCAAAGGAAAGGTTGACAACCTGATCGAGTATTGTAACGACAAGGATGTTTCGGGATGTGTGGGCATCGCTCACACAAGATGGGCAACCCACGGCGAGCCGTCGGCGCGCAACGCCCATCCCCACTATTCAAGGAGTCGCAACCTGGCCATCATCCACAATGGCATCATCGAAAACTATGCCGACATCAAGGTGCGGCTGCAGGCCGAGGGAGTGGAGTTCAGGAGCGACACCGACACGGAGGTGCTGGTGCAGCTGGTGGAATACATCATGGAGAAGAAGAACCTGCCGCTGCTCGAGGCCGTGCAGGTGGCACTCCATCAGGTGATAGGGGCATACGCCATTGCCATCCTTGACAGGCGCGAGCCCCGGCAGATTGTGGCTGCACGCAAACAGAGTCCCCTGGTGGTGGGCATTGGCGAGGATGAGTTCTTCTTGGGCTCTGATGCCAGTCCGATAGTCGAATATACGGACAGGGTGGTGTATCTGGAAGACGGCAACATTGCGCTGATACGTCTGGACGAAGAACTTAGGGTGATTACCATCTTGGGCGAGGAGCAGGAACTGAAAGTGAAAACGGTCGATATCGATCTCGGACAGATAGAGAAGGGTGGTTACGAACACTTTATGCTGAAGGAAATCTTCGAGCAACCGGAGTGCCTGATGAATTGCATGCGGGGACGAATCAATGTGGAGGGCAACCATGTGACGCTGTCGGCCATGATTGACCATCGCCAAAGATTGCTTGGGGCAAAGCGCATCGTGATGGTGGCATGTGGCACATCGTGGCACGCGGGGCTTGTCGGGAAACAGCTCTTCGAGAGCCTGTGCGGCATTCCCTGCGAGGTGGAGTATGCTTCAGAGTTTCGCTATCGCAACCCTGTGGTGACGAAGGACGATGTGGTGATAGCCATCTCGCAGAGCGGCGAGACTGCCGACACGTTGGCGGCCGTCCAGCTGGCAAAGGAACGGGGAGCCTTCATCTACGGTGTCTGCAACGCCATCGGCTCCAGCATTCCCCGTGCAACGGACACAGGAACCTACATCCATGTGGGGCCGGAGATTGGCGTAGCCTCCACCAAGGCCTTTACGGGACAGGTTGCTGTGCTGTCCATGCTGGCTCTCTGTATGGCCAAAGAGCGTGGAAGCGTTTCGGACGAACAATATGGCGAGATGGTGAAAGAACTTACGCTGATGCCTCGGAAAATGGAGTTGGCACTGAAGACCAACGAACAGATTCGACACCTGGCGCCCATCTTCACGTATGCCAAAAATTGCCTCTATCTGGGGCGCGGCTACAACTTTCCGGTGGCCCTGGAGGGTGCACTGAAGCTGAAAGAGATATCCTATATCCATGCCGAGGGCTATCCTGCGGCCGAAATGAAACACGGTCCCATTGCCCTCATCGACTCGGAGATGCCCGTCTTCGTCATTGCCACCCACGATCACCTTTACGAGAAGGTCATCAGCAATATTCAGGAGGTGCGTGCCCGAGGGGGACGCGTCACAGCGCTTGTCACAGAGGGCGACACCCGGATTCAGAAGTATGCCGACCACGTCGTCACGCTGCCCGACACGCTCGAATGTTTCCAACCCCTGCTGGCGTCCATCCCGTTGCAACTGTTGGCCTACCACATTGCCGTCTGCAAGGGAAAGGATGTGGACCGCCCGCGTAATCTGGCAAAGAGCGTCACGGTGGAGTGAGAATGAGAAAATGAGAAAATGAGAAAATGAGAAGGGGGGGCTACGCAAGGGAACAAGTTCGAACGGAAATTCTTAATTCTTAATTCTTAATTATTAATTACATAGTATGTGTGGAATTGTATCTATACTGAACATCCGGCAGCAGACACCGGAATTGCGGCAGAAAGCGCTGCAGATGAGCCGGAAGATCCGTCATCGCGGACCGGACTGGAGTGGCGTATATTGTGGCGGGTCGGCCATTCTGGCTCACGAACGGTTGAGCATCGTAGACCCCGAGAGTGGCGGCCAGCCGCTGTTCTCCCCCGATGGAAAACAGGTGCTTGCTGTGAATGGTGAGATTTATAATCATCAGGACATCCGTCGCCGCTATGCCGGGGCCTACGATTTTCAGACGGGCAGCGACTGCGAGGTGATTTTGGCCCTCTATCGCGACCGCGGCATCGACTTTCTGGAGGAACTTAGCGGCATCTTCGCCTTCGTGCTCTACGACGAGGAACGAGATGCCTTTCTGATTGCTCGCGACCCCATCGGCGTCATTCCTTTATATATTGGTAGGGACAAAGAGGGCATGGTTTACGTGGCCTCTGAACTGAAAGCCCTCGAGGGGCATTGTGAGCATTACGAACCATTCCCGCCAGGGCACTATCTCTGGAGTGAGGGCGGCCGCCCTTCGTCGATTACGAGATATTACCGTCGCGACTGGTTCGACTATGATGCCGTCAAGGACAATGCCGCTACGCCGGAGACCATTCGCGAAGCACTGGAGATTGCTGTCCGGCGGCAGTTGATGAGTGATGTCCCTTACGGGGTCCTGCTCTCGGGAGGTCTCGACTCCAGCGTCATCTCTGCCATAGCCGAGAAGTATTCGGAGATGCGCATCGAAGACGATTCTCGGAGCAGGGCCTATTGGCCGCGTCTCCACTCCTTTGCCGTAGGACTGAAGGGGGCGCCTGACTTGGCAAAGGCGCGGCTGGTGGCCGAACATATTGGCACGGTGCATCACGAAATCAATTACACCATCCAGGAGGGCCTCGATGCCCTGCGCGATGTCATCTACTATATCGAGACTTACGATGTCACCACCGTCCGTGCCTCCACGCCCATGTATCTGTTAGCTCGCGTCATCAAGTCGATGGGCATCAAGATGGTGCTTTCGGGCGAGGGGGCTGACGAGATTTTCGGGGGTTACCTCTATTTCCACAAGGCTCCCTCGGCCCGGGCCTTCCACGAGGAGACCGTGCGCAAACTGTCGAAACTCCATCTCTACGATTGCCTGCGTGCCAACAAGAGTCTGTCGGCATGGGGCGTGGAGGGGCGCGTGCCCTTCCTCGACAAGGAGTTTCTCGATGTTGCCATGCGTCTGAACCCCGAAGCAAAGATGTGCCCGGGAAGGACCATAGAAAAGAAAATCGTGCGAGAGGCCTTTGCAGACATGCTGCCAGAGGAAGTTGCCTGGCGGCAGAAGGAGCAGTTCTCGGACGGCGTCGGGTATTCGTGGATTGACACCTTGAAGCGCATCACCTCCGAAGCCGTCACCGACGAACAAATGGAACATGCCGCCGAACGCTTCCCCATCAATCCCCCTTTGAATAAGGAGGAGTATTACTATCGAAGTATCTTCGAAGAACATTTTCCTTCTGATTCTGCTGCCCGTAGCGTGAACCAGGAGGCCTCGGTGGCCTGCAGTACGGCTGTTGCCTTGGAGTGGGATGCTGCCTTCCGGAACCTGAATGACCCCAGCGGCCGCGCTGTCAAGGGTGTGCATGAGCAGGCCTACTCGAAGTAGAGCGTAAGGGTTATCATCTTGGTGTGCGCAGCATCCAGCGAGTTGGTGTACTTCATGAGCGAACCATCAATCAGGTCGGTGCGCTTCTTCTTCAGAATGTCCATCAGGCCGAAGGAAAACTTCAGTTCGGGTATGAGTTTGAAGAAAGGCAGATAGATGTCGCACCCCAGGCCTATCTCGATGAAGCAGTCGAAGGGTTTGGTGGAGATGGCGCGGTGCTTGTGGCTGGTGAGGTCTATGGCCGGAGCAGCGCCTGCCACGAAGTAGGGGCGGAAGTTGTTGTACCGTGGTGCGGCCATCTTTACGGTGATGGGGACTGCGATGTAGGCAGACTTCAGCACCTGCGTGGTGTCGCGTCCTGAGGTCTGTTCGTGGAACCAGATGCGCTTCTGGCCGAAGTACATCGACGGGGTGGCGCGCAGGGCAAAGTGCTTGGAGAGCCGCATCTCGCCCAGTATGCCGACGATGAATCCCGGATTGTAGCAGTCGACGTCGGCGTACCATTGTTCGCCCGTCGTGGGGTCGGTGAACCCGTTGTTCTTCAGTTCCATGTCTTGCATCTGCAGGCCGAACATGAAGCCCCAGTGGAGGCGGCGCATGTCCAGGTAGGGCCGATGCTGCACCTTGCGCTCCTGGGCACAGAGACGCTGGGGGAGGATGAGGAATTGAGAAAATGAGAGAATGAGAAGGCCAAGCAGCCGCAGCGGCCACTTTCCTCCAAAACGTCTATCTTTCATAATCTTTCTCATTTTCTCAATTTCTCATTCTCTCATTCTCTCATTCTCTCATTCTCTCATTCTCTCAATTTCTCAATTTCTCATTTTCAATAAACGCTTTCGGGCCTTGATTTATTGCTCGAATCACTATTTTTGATTAGTAAAATGAAAATATTTGCCGAAATATTAGGATAGAATCACTAAAAATGATTACCTTTGCCCTACGTAAAAGAGAGAATGCATCAAAATTAAACTTTAAACTTTAAACTTTTATACTATGGCTTACGTAATTGGAAACGACTGTGTTGCTTGTGGTACTTGCATCGACGAATGCCCCGTTGGCGCTATCTCTGAGGGCGAAATCTACAGCATCAATCCCGACGAATGCACCGAGTGCGGCACATGTGCTGACGCATGTCCCAGCGGCGCTATCAGCCTCTGATATTTAGAGCAAAACAAAAAAACATGCAGCCTGTCCTGTTGGATAGGCTGTTTTTTTTTTGTAAAGCTCGATTTTTTTTTGTACCTTCGCGCCGTGAATAACAATATATAAATTATTATACAATGGAAAAGATTCAGGAACTCACTGAAAAGATTTACCGTGAGGGAGTCGAGAAAGGCCAGCAAGAGGCCGAGCGCATCGTGGCTGAAGCACGTCAGCAGGCCGAGAAAATCGTGGCTGAGGCCAAGGAACAGGCACAGGCAATCGAGCAGGTGGCTAAGAAGAACGCTGCCGAACTGGATGCAAACACCAAAAACGAGTTGAAGCTCTACACGGGCCAGGCTCTGAACGCACTGAAGAGCGAGGTGGCGAACGTGTTGACCGACACGGTGGTGGGCGAAGAGGTGCAGAAACTTGCCGGGGACAAGGACTTCCTTGGTAAGTTTGCCGTCACGCTGGCCGAGAAGTGGCAGGGCGATGCTCCCGCCGTCATCACTGCCAAGGATGCCGAGGGGCTGAAAGCCTACTTCATGCAGCATGCCAAGCAGTTGCTGGACAAAGGCCTGAAGATTGAGAAGGTGAACGGTGTGGATACGCTTTTCACCATTCAGCCTCAGGATGGTTCGTACAAAGTGCAGTTTGGTAAGGAGGAGTTTGAGGCCTACTTCAAGGCCTTCTTGCGTCCGCAACTCGTAGAAATGCTTTTCTAAGATGGGCAACTACTATTGCATAATGGCCGGATTGCCCGAACTGAAACTTTCGGACACTCAGCCGGGTTATTCCATAACGGAACTGCGCCAGGAGCTGCAGGCCGAGATGGGGCGACGGGACGCAACGCTGTTGCGCTTCCTGTTTCTCCAGCACGACTGCCGCAACATGGTGCGCTTGCTCCGCAATCCTGAGGCCGAGTTGGAAGAGAACGGCAACTACGGTCGTTCGGAACTCCTGGAACTCATAGCGCAGGCCGACGAAGTGGAAGTGGGGCAAAGCCGATACCCGCAGTTCATGCTCCAGTTCGTACGCGACTATGCCCAGAACCATGAGCTCAAGGGCTGGTACGCTGAGGACGAGATACTGCTTAGCTACTACCTTTACTGTACAGAGCATTGCAAGGATGGGCTGATGCGTCGCTGGTATCAGTTGAACCTGGACGTGACGAACCTGATGACGGCCATGATTGCCCGTCGGCAGGGGTGGCGCGTGGCCGACTACGTGAAGGGCGAAGGCGAGATGGCAGATATGCTTCGAACCAGCGACGCCCGCGACTTCGGACTCTCGGGGCTCTACGACTTTGTTCCTGAAGTGATGAAAATCGTGGACGAGGAAGATCCCGTCAGGAAAGAACGCATGCTGGACGCCTTAAAGTGGGAGTGGCTGGAGACGGAAACGTTTGCCGACACCTTCTCCGTTGAGGCTGTTTTTGCCTACTTGTGCCGCTTGGAGATACAGGAACGCTGGTCGCACCTCGACCCTGAAGAGGGTAAGGAAACGTTTGAGCAGATTATTCATGACCTGCGTGGCGAGGCAGAAGTTCCCTCTGAATTCATCATCAAGACAATAAAATAAAAACAATATAACGACATGACAAAAGGAAAAGTTAGTGGCGTAGTCTCCAACATGGTCACCCTCCGCGTGGATGGGCCCGTGCTGCAGGGAGAAATATGCTACATCACGACTGGCGGCGACCGCCTGATGGCTGAGGTCATCAAAGTGGTAGGCCAGGACGTCTACGTGCAGGTGTTCGAGAGCACTCGCGGTCTGAAGGTGGGTGCCGAGGCCGAATTTACCGGCCACATGCTGGAGATTCAGTTGGGTCCCGGCATGCTGAGTAAGAACTACGATGGTCTGCAGAACGACCTCGACAAAATGGAGGGCGTGTTCCTCAAGCGCGGCCAGTACACCGAGCCCCTCGACGCCGACCGCCTCTGGGACTTCGAGCCTCTGGCCAAGGTGGGCGACCGGGTGCAGGAGAGCGACTGGCTGGGTAAGGTGGAGGAAAACCACCAGCCTCTGAAAATCATGGTGCCCTTCCAGCTGAAGGGCGTGGCCACGGTGAAGAGCATCGTGCCGAAGGGTCAATACAAAATCCACGACACCATCGCCGTGCTCACCGATGAACAGGGCAACGAAGTGAAGGTGGACATGGTGCAGCACTGGCCCGTGAAGTTCGCCATGACCAACTACAAACAGAAGCCCCGCCCCTTCAAGTTGCTGGAAACCGGCGTGCGCACCATCGACACGTTCAACCCCATCGTAGAGGGCGGTACGGGTTTTATCCCCGGTCCCTTCGGTACGGGTAAGACCGTCTTGCAGCACGCCATCTCGAAGCAGGCCGAGGCCGACATCGTAATCATCGCAGCCTGCGGTGAGCGTGCCAACGAGGTTGTGGAAATCTTCACCGAGTTCCCCGAACTGGTGGACCCCCACACAGGTCGCAAGCTGATGGAGCGCACCATCATCATCGCCAACACCTCGAACATGCCCGTGGCTGCCCGTGAGGCTTCCGTCTACACTGCCATGACCATGGCCGAGTACTATCGTTCGATGGGCCTGCGCGTCCTCCTCATGGCCGACTCCACATCGCGTTGGGCACAGGCCTTGCGCGAGATGTCCAACCGTATGGAGGAACTGCCTGGCCCCGATGCCTTCCCCATGGACCTCGGTGCCCTGATTTCGAACTTCTACGGTCGTGCCGGATACGTTTATCTGCGCAACGGCGAGGTAGGTTCGGTGACGTTCCTCGGAACCGTATCGCCTGCCGGTGGTAACCTGAAGGAGCCCGTGACGGAGAACACCAAGAAGGTGGCCCGCTGCTTCTACGCCCTGGAGCAGGACCGCGCCGACAAGAAGCGCTATCCTGCCGTCAACCCCATCGACTCCTATTCGAAGTATCTGGAATATCCCGAGTTTGCCGAGTACATCAAGGGCCACATCAACGAAGAGTGGATTCCGAAGGTCCTGGCCCTGAAGACCCGCATGCAGCGTGGTAAGGAGATTGCCGAGCAAATCAACATCCTGGGCGACGACGGTGTGCCCGTCGACTACCATGTGACGTTCTGGAAGTCGGAAATCATCGACTATGTCATCCTGCAGCAGGATGCCTTCGACGAGGTGGACGCCGTGACTCCGCTGGAGCGCCAGGAGGAAATCCTGAACCTCGTGACCCGCATCTGCGACAAGGAAGACTACAAGTTCGACACCTTCCTGGAGGTTACCGACTACTTCAAGAAGATGATCAACTTGTGCAAGCAGATGAACTACTCGGAGTACAAGAGCAATCAGTACTACGACTTCAAGAAGCAAATAGAAGCAATGTTATAAGAAGAGAATACTATGGCAACAGCATTTCAGAAAGTATATACACAGATTAGCCAGATTACGAAGGCCACCTGCTCGCTGAAGGCAAAGGGCGTGGGCTACGACGAACTGGCCACCATCAACGGCCGCCTGGCCCAGGTGGTGAAGATTATGGGCGACGACGTCACCCTCCAGGTGTTCGAGGGCACAGGTGGCATCCCCACCAATGCCGAAGTCACCTTCCTCGGCAAGGCCCCCACGCTGAAGGTCAGCGACCAGCTGGCAGGCCGCTTCTTCAATGCCTACGGTCAACCCATCGATGGCGGACCGGAGATTGAGGGTAAGGAAGTGGAAATTGGCGGCCCCTCGGTCAACCCCGTACGCCGCAAGCAGCCCAGCGAACTCATCGCCACGGGTATAGCCGGTATCGACCTCAACAACACACTGGTTTCCGGTCAGAAGATTCCCTTCTTTGCCGACCCCGACCAGCCCTTCAACGAGGTGATGGCCCTCGTGGCCATGCGCGCCAAGGCCGACAAGATCATCCTCGGCGGTATGGGCATGACCAACGACGACTACTATTTCTTCCGCAACACCTTCTCCAACGCCGGTGCACTCGACCGCATCATCTCCTTCATCAACACCACCGAAGACCCCGCTGTGGAGCGTCTGCTCGTCCCCGACATGGTACTGACCGCAGCCGAGTACTTCGCAGTGGAGAAGCACGAGACCGTGCTGGTGCTCCTGACGGACATGACCTCGTATGCCGACTCGCTGAGCATCGTGTCGAACCGCATGGACCAGATTCCTTCGAAGGACTCCATGCCCGGTTCGCTCTATTCCGACCTGGCCAAGATCTACGAGAAGGCAGCGCAGTTCCCCGAGAGCGCAGGCGGCGGCAGCATCACCATCATCGCCGTGACCACCCTCTCCGGCGGTGACATCACCCACGCCGTGCCCGATAACACCGGTTACATCACCGAAGGTCAGCTCTATCTGCGCCGCGACTCCGACATCGGCAAGGTCGTTGTCGACCCCTTCCGCTCGCTCAGCCGTCTGAAGCAGCTCGTGGCCGGAAAGAAGACCCGCAAGGACCACTCTCAGGTCATGAACGCCGCCATCCGACTCTACGCCGATGCCGCCAACGCAAAGACGAAGTTGGAGAACGGTTTCGACCTCACCGACTACGACAACCGCTGCCTCGACTTTGCCAAGGACTACGCCTCGAAGCTGCTGGCCATCGACGTCAACCTCGACACCGAGGAGATGCTCGACGTCACCTGGAGCCTCTTCCGCAAGTACTTCAAACTCGAGGAAGTCAATATCAAGAAAGAATTCACCGACATCTATTGGAAATAACGAATGGCTATAAAGTTCCAGTACAACAAGACATCGCTCCAGCAGATTGAGAAAAACCTCAAGATGCGCCAGCGCACCCTGCCCATCATCAAGAGCAAGGAGACGGCACTGCGCCTCGAGGTGAAGAAATGCAAGGAGGAGGCCGAGGAACTTGAGCGCAAGTTGCAGGAGCAGATTGCAGGCTACGAGCGGATGTACGCCCTCTGGGGCGAGTTCGACACCTCGCTTGTCAGTCTGAAGGACGTGGAGATGGATGTGAAGAAGATAGCGGGCGTCAGAGTCCCCATCCTCACCAACATCCAACTCGCCGTTCGCCCCTTCGGCCTGTTCAGTGCGCCCAAGTGGTACTTCGACGGCATCAATCTGCTGCAGGGACTCGCCAAGACGGCCGTCGAGCGCGAGTTCGTGATGGCCAAGACGGGACTGCTCGAGCACGCCCGCAAGAAGACCACCCAAAAGGTAAACCTCTTCGAGAAAGTGCAGATACCCGGCTATCAGGAAGCGGTGCGCAAGATTAAACGTTTCATGGAGGACGAAGAGAACCTCTCCAAGTCCTCACAAAAGATTCTGAAGTCCCTGCAAGAGAAACGCAAGGCTGAGGAAGAAGGAAAGGAGGCCACGGCATGATAGAGAAAATGAAAAAACTCACCTTCCTGGTCTATCATCGGGAATACGAAGACTTCCTCCACCGCCTGCAGGACCTGGGCGTCATGCATGTGGTGACCAGCGAGGTCAGTCCGCAGCAGTCCGAGACCCTCTCGGGCTATGTGGAGCAGATACGTCAGCTGACAGCCTTGCAGAAGGAGATGACAGGCCTGCTGGAGGCCGCCAAGGTTTCCAAATCCCCAGAAGCCCCTAAGGCCCTTAATAACCCTAAGGACCCTAATGCCTCTAATGACCCTAATGCCCCAGAAACCCTCCTCTCCCTGGCCGACCGTTTCACCCACCTGGCCGACCTTCGCCGCCGCGATGCCGAGCAGACAGCCCAACTGGCCCAGCTGCAGCCCTGGGGCGAATTCGACCCCGAAAAGGTGCAAGGCCAACTGGCGGCCGCAGGCTGCGAACTGCAGTTCTACGTGGCACCCACCAAAGTCTTTGAGAAGCAAATCAGAGGGGAGTACCCCGTCATGGCCGTCAGCGAGGCCAACAAGAGTACCTACTTCGTACTCGTTGCTCCGCAAAATGCGGCCACTGAGGGCAGCCTGCCTGCCACACGCCTCACTCTGCCCCAGATTTCGCAGAGCCAGCTTCAGACCGAGCATGCTACCCTGTCCCAAGAGCTGGCCAAGGAGACCGAGGCTCTGACCCAGGTATCGCAACAGGAACTGGCAAACGTCGAAGAGGCTCTGCGCGTGCTGAACGCCAAGATGCAGTTCGACACCGTCCGGGAAGGCACCGACACAGCCGCTTCCGACCATCTGATGGTGCTCAACGGCTGGATACCTGCCGCCCGTCAGGCCGAGCTGGACCAGGCCTTTGCCGACAACACGGCCTGGTACCAGATTAGCGACCCGACGCCCGGCGACGACATCCCCATCTGCATGAAGAACAACCGCTTCTTCCGCATGTTCGAGATGATCACCAGCCTCTACATGCTGCCCAAGTACAACGAACTCGACCTCACCCCCTTCTTCGCCCCCTTCTACACCGTATTCTTCGGCTTGTGTCTGGGCGACTCGGGCTACGGTCTGTTCATCGTTGTGGCTGTGCTGTTGGCCAAGGCGTTCATCAAGAAGATGAGCGACGGTGTACGCTCCGCCCTTAATCTGCTCATGACCATGGGCCTCTCGGCCTTCGTCTTCGGCTTCCTCTCGGGTGCCTTCTTCGGCTTCAACCTCTACACGCTCAACGTCCCCTTCCTGGACAAGATCGGAGCCGCCGTGTCGCTCGACAACAGCCAGATGTTCAACCTCTCGCTCATCCTGGGCTTCATACAAATCATCTTTGCCATGTGCCTGCACGTGTGGAACAAGATCATACAGTTCGGTTTCCGCTACTCGCTCTCCACATTGGCCTGGATGGTGGTCATCCTCTCCGTGGCCGCAGGCATGTTCCTGCCCCAGTACAGCCACATCACCAAGTGGTTGGCCTATGCCGGACTGGCCGTAGCCTTCTGCTACAACAGTCCTGATGCCTACAAGAAGCCCCTGACCGCCCTGCCCCTGAACATTGGCCTCGGCCTTTGGGACGCCTACAACATGGCCACCGGCATGCTCGGCGACATGCTCTCCTACATCCGCCTCTTCGCCCTCGGACTCTCCGGTGGCATCGTGGCATCGGTGTTCAACAGCCTCGCCTCGGGCTTCGCCCCCGACAACGTCGTCCTCGGCCCGTTGGTGTTCCTGCTCATCTTCGTCTTCGGCCATGCCCTCAACATGTTCATGAACGTGCTCGGCGCCTTCGTCCATCCCATGCGACTCACCTTCGTCGAGTTCTTCAAGAACTCCGGCTACGAAGGCGGCGGCCTGGCCTACAATCCTTTTAGGAATTAAGAATTAAGAGAGAAGAATTAACCCTTTAACATTTTAACATTTTAACATTTTAACACTTTAACACTTTAACACTTTAACATTAAATTATACATCTATGGACACAAATCTGCTAATCGCCTATCTGGGCATCGCAATCATGGTAGGACTGTCGGGCATCGGCAGCGCCTACGGAGTAACAATCGCCGGCAACGCCGCCATCGGAGGACTGAAGAAGGACCCGAAGATTTTCGGTAACGCCCTCGCCCTCTCGGCCATGCCCGGCACCCAGGGCCTGTACGGCTTCGCTGGATTCTTCCTCTGCCAGAACATCTTCGGCCTGCTCACCCCCGAAATCACCGCCATCCAGGCCTGCGCCGTGCTCGGTTCCGGTATCGCCTGCGGCCTCGCCTGCCTCTTCTCGGGCATCCGTCAGGGTCAGGTCTGCGCCAACGGCATCGCCGCCATGGCCCAGGGCCACAAGGTGTTCGGTAACACCCTGGTGCTCGCCGTCTTCCCCGAGCTCTACGCCATCGTCAGCGTAGCCCTCGTCTTCCTGGCAGGCCAGGCCGTTGCTGCCTAAGAGGCCCGGATATGGAGAATTGAAAAGCCTGCATCGACCTTGAAAGCGATGCATGCTTTTTTTATTAAAGAATGAATATAAAATAATACAAGAATGAAGAATCTGATGATGTCTGCCTGGGCATTGCTCCTTGCCTGTATGGTAAGCATGGGCATGACAAGCTGTGTCGAGGCCGAGGACGGCGAGAGCTGGGGCGACTGGGAGTTTCGCGATGCCATCAATTGTGGCAAGTGGACCGAGTGGTCTCTCTATAAAGTGAAAGATGCCAATGGCGAATGGGGCGAGCCCTATCGTGCCGATGTTCCCATATTCCGCGTGCAGTTTTTCTCAAGCAACCACAATTTCCACTCCACCAAGGGAACCTGGATTTGGGTAGAGAGCGAAGGCGGATGGATTGCCGACGAGTCCACGATGGAGGAATACAAACCGGCGGACAACACGGCTTTCACGGTCGATAGCAAGACGAAGACCATTGAAGCTACTGTGGACGGTGTCAAGTATTTCCGTATCGTTCTCGACAAGGAACCGACTTCCCTCATGGAAGGCAAACTCCACTTCTACAAGGAGAACAAGACCTTCGAGGTGATTTTAAGTCGCTAAGCCCCTTTCATTTATACCATAAATCCCGCATCGACCCCAGGCGGTCGGTGCGGGATTGTTTTGTTTTCCCCCTACCCTGTCCTGGCTTCGACGATTGCACTCAGACTGTCGGACTAACGTCAGTTTATTCCAAATAGTTCATCAGGCGTGATTGTTCACTAATTTCTAATGACCGTCATTAGAAAAAATGCCGTTGCAATTGAACGAACTTTTTCAAATCATTAACCACTTTTAACAAAAAAAGTACTTTCCGTATCATGGATAATATATACCTTTGCGTCAAAACGACAAACATCAAAATTATATAACCATATGGAAAATATTATTGAAAAACTGAAAAATCCGTTTGATAATTTAAAAGCCAACGATGAGAAGGGATTTATACAAAAATGCCATGAGTTGGCAGAGGAATTGCTTAACAATTATTGCATTCAATGTGGGAATAAAAGATATTATTTCGCAGAAATAGAGTTCTATTATTATGAAAAAGATAGATGGGATAAGGAATGGAACGAAAAAACTTATCCAAGAACAGATAAAGATGCTGGTAGTTTCTTTTTTCATTATAGTGGTTTCGACATATGCTTCGAAAGTAAGTTTGATAAAGGTAAGTTTGGCGGAATTTTGATTAGAAGCATTAGAGATGAAGTCGGAAAATTTATCACTGGACCCTCTGTTTGCTCACTTGAAATTTTGAATGTATGTTATAAGCAAAAGGAATGGCCAAAATTGGTTCCAAGTTCAAATGAAGGCTGTATTCTATGTGAAAACCCCATAAAAAGATATGGCATAGAAGATAAGGCCTTATGCTACTATGATGAACGACTGAAAGATAATTTGAAAAATGAATTTGACAATGCAGCATGGGACTATAGTAAAGTTAAGGATGGAGTGCTAAAAGGCCCAAAGAAACTCATAAGATACTATCATAGATTTGATGATATAGAATCATGATTACCGACGGCCTTACCAACAGAGTTTATTTCTCAAGCTTGTTGCCTAAGAAGTGTCCGGTTCTGAATGCGCATATTACAGAAGCATTACAGAAACGAGGAATACCGTTTTTCTATTTGTCAGGGACCAAAGATATCTGGTGCCGCGATTATATGCCGATTCAGATTGAAAAAGACCGTTTTGTCTTCTATAAATATAGGCCTGATTATTTACAGGATAAAAGGGGGCTTCTACTTCAGACCTGTATAGAAAACGTATTGGTGGAAAATGCAAACCAGCTGCAATCACTTAGGGGAAAAGACTTTGCTATAGATCTTGTGATTGACGGTGGCAATGTAGTGAAATGCGGTGAAAAGATAGTGATGACAGAAAAGGTCTTTTTAGAGAATAAAGACAAATCTAGCTGGGTTGTCTCTTGGTTGCTGAACGGAGCCTTTGAAAGCCAAATCATTTTCCTTCCATGGGATAAAAAAGAGAAGTTCGGACATAGCGATGGTATCATACATTATATCGGTGAGGGTAAAGTACTACTGACAAACTATGAAGATTTTTCACTTTATTATTATCGACGATTCCGAAAGGCTTTAGAAGAGCATTTTGAGGTAATTCCTCTGACATATAACGTAAAACGGAAGCATCAACGCAGTTGGGCATATATCAATTTCTTGCAAATTGGCAGTCTTGTTCTTGTTCCGCAACTGGGAATGCCAGAGGATGAACAAGCCTTGGAACAAATCAATAAGGCACTTTCCGATTGTGAAGTAGTAGGCGTGCCCGCTATGGAAGCTGTCAGAAGAGGCGGTGCACTGAACTGTATTTCGTGGAATATTAAAGCTTAGAACCATGAAAGACAGCAGGAAAAACAAGAGTGAGGCTTATGATAAATTAACGACCAAAGAATTGGAAGATATTGCCAAGCAAGGTGACGCAGAAGCCCAATTCATAATTGGATGTCGTTATGGATATGGCAAAAAGACAAAGAAGAATTTTGCCAAAGCGATTGAATGGTACACTAAAGCAGCAAAGCAAGGACACTCCAGGGCTCAAAATAATCTCGGTGTGTGCTATAAGCATGGAAAAGGAGTCAAGAAAGACCCAGTCAAAGCTGTTGAATGGTGCACAAAAGCTGCCGAACAAGGGAGCATGGGTGCTCAATGGAATCTTGGTACATGCTTTTATAACGGAACGGGTGTTAAACAAGATTATAAAAAAGCTTTTGAGTGGTTTTTTAAGGCTGCAGAGCAAGGTGATTCGTGGGGCCAAAACGATTTAGGGATGTGCTATTTAGATGGACATGGAGTGGAAAAAAATGCTTTGAAGGGAGTAGAATGGATTACAAGATCTGCCCTACAGGGATATGCTACAGCCCAATATAATTTAGGACGATGCTATAAAGATGGTGAAGGTGTGAAACAAGATTATAGGCAAGCTGTAAAATGGTACACAAAAGCAGCAAAGCAGGGTGATTCATGGGCACAGAATAATCTTGGGATTTGCTATGAATATGGAGAAGGTGTTAGGAAGAATTATAAAAAGGCTGTGGAATGGTACACGAAAGCTGCCGAGCAAGGGTCGGATAAAGCACAATTCCATTTAGGAGAATGTTATGCAAAGGGAAGAGGTGTTGAGGTAGATTATGTCAAGGCAGTTGAATCTTATGCAAAAGCAGCGGAACTAGGGCATGACGGTGCTCAATTGGAATTGGGTATATGCTATAGAAATGGGAATGGTGTTGAAAAGCATTTAAAGAAATCCGTAAGGTGGTTCTCGAAATCAGCAGAACAAGGTGAACCATACGCAGAATTCTATCTTGGTGTATGCTACGAATGTGGAGAAGGTGTCAGGAAGAGTTATAAAAAGGCTGTAGAATGGTACATCAAAGCGGCTGAGCACGGGGTACCAGAAGCCATGTACAATCTTGTATGTTTCTATAAATATGGACATGGTGTAAAGAGGGATTCTGCCAAAGCCCTGGAATGGTGCATTAAGGCAGCCGAACAAGGAGCGAAAAAAGCGCAAAACTATCTTGCTGAACTTTATAAAAACTAATATTGCTGTCCGTTAAAACTCAAATGAGCAATAATTATCTTCCGCCATGCCTTTAAACAGGCGTTACGGCTTTTTCCGAAAAGTAAGCCTAATTTTATTTTATGCAATAAACTTTTACCGGACAGCAATAGATTAGTATTTGTTTCAAGCAGGTTTTTCATATAACTAAGAAAAACTTGAAAAAAACTGCAAAACTGCAACAGTCTGCCGTAACACATTGACGGAAAGGTGTTTGCGCTGTTGCAGTTTTGGTGGCAGCAAGTAAATTTGTGGCAGTTTTGGGGCAATTTATGGTATAAAACCCTCATAAGCATAGGGGAATCCGATGCCTGTTATGTACGTCCGCAGGCCATTGGCCCTTTGTTTGTCTTGCAGGCACACGGACAAGGGCTTCGCGTCGCATCGCCCGAGGGTCCATGAGCCTTTGGGCGCATCGACGTGTCGTTTCACTTTGTGCCATGGGTGGCACAAGGGTGTGCCATACGTGGCACGAGTCTGTGCCATACGTGGCACAAATCCGTATCATACGTGGCACAAGTCCGTACCATGTTATGCGGCGAAGATGGCGCAGGCGACAATGTAAAGCGAAAGTTCGGTGAGCAGGCAGAGGGCACCGCAGCAGTCGCCGGTGTAACCGCCAAGGCGGCGCTTGATATATAGGAAAAGGAAGGAGAGAACCGCCAACGGCACAAGGACGACGATGACACCGAATGCCAAATCGCTCATGTACCAAAGGTAAACGGACAAGGGCAACAGACCTTGTACTGCAATGCCGAGGCTGGCGAGCAGCGTGGGACGGCGGTATACGACTCCCGACTTGGCCGTCTGGGCCGTGCGGGCATAGGGCAGGCGACTGATGGCCAGGGCTGCCAGCATCTTGGCAAAGGGGTCGGCTGCCACGATGGCAAGGGCTGCCTGACTGGGTGACAGACTGGAGAGTGCGGCGAAGAGCAGACCCATGTATAGCACAAGGGCCAGGACGCCGTAGGTGCCGATGTGCGAATCCTTCATGATGGCCAGGATGCGTTCGCGATTGTTGCCACCGCCGCCGAAGCCGTCGAAGAAGTCGGCCAGGCCGTCCTCGTGCAGGGCTCCCGTCAGCAGCAGACGGACTGCGATGGCGAGCAGCAGGGCTACGGAGTAGGGGAGGACGAGGCTTGCGCCATAGAGCACACCGGCCATGGTGGCAGCCGTCAGCCAGCCGGTCAGCGGCCACCATTCCACCACACTGCGATAGGCATCGACAGGGGGCTGATGGAGTCGCCACAGGGGCAGTCGTGTGAAGAAGATGAAGGCTGCCCAGGGGCGGTCGTACCACTTAGAAGTATTTGGTGATGTTGGCATCGCGGAAGTTGTTCATTTCATTTATCATTCGCACCGCCGAGTCGACGATGGGGAAGGCGCACAGTGCGCCCGTTCCTTCGCCCAGGCGCAGACCCAGGCTGAGCAGCGGTTCTGCACCCAGGGCGTCGAGCATCAGCCGGTGGCCTTGTTCGTCGCCGCAGTGGCAGAATATCATGTAGGGCTGCACCTCGGGCTGCAACCGTATGGCGGCCAGGGCGCAGGCCGTCATGATGAATCCGTCGACCAGTATGAGCATGCCCCGACTGGCTGCCTGCAGCATGGCACCGATGGCCGTCACCATCTCGTAGCCGCCGAAATAGCGGATGGCATCCTCTGCGGTGAAGGGTGTGTGGCGCTGGAGGAAGCGGTCGCGTGCCTGGCTCAGCACGTCGAACTTATGCCGCACACCTTCGGCATTGACTCCCGAACCGGCACCGATGCAGCGTTCGAGCGGGATGTCACAGAACAGGTGCATCCACAGACTGGAGGGCGAAGTGTTGGCCACGCCCATCTCTCCGATGCACACGACCTGACATCCCTCGGCGGCACACGCGTCGACGAGTTGGGCGCCAATGTCGAGTGCCTGTTCCATTTCGGTCTGTGTCATGGCCGCTTCGTAGAGGAAATTGCGCGTGCCTGGGGCTACCTTGTGGTTGATGATGCCGGGGACGTCGGAGAGGTCGTAGTCGACGCCGACGTCCACGATGCGCAGATGGAAACCATGTTGGCGGCAGAACATGTTGACGCCGCCGCCACCCAGCGTGAAGTTCTTCATCTGTTGCCATGTGACTTCGCGCGGCGATGCGCTGACGCCTTCGCGCTCTATGCCGTGGTCGCCTCCCAGCAACAGGTGGCAGGGGTGGCGGAGCGTGGGCTTGAGTGTCTGCTGCACCAGGCATATCTGCATGGCTAATGTCTCCAGTCGTCCCAGTGCACCCTTCGGTTTGTTCAGGTTGTCTATTTTGTCTTGTATGGCGGGGCGCAACCTCTCATCCGGTCTCTTTATCTCGAATTTCCTCATTTTCTCATTCTTTCATTTTCTCAACGTCAAAGGTATTCCACTTACCATGAGCACAACCTCGTCGGCCTGCGAGGCCACATATTGGTTGAACCAACCCAGCAGGTCGGTGAACTGGCGCTGCACCTTGTTCTCGCTCGTGCCGCCTGAGCCTATCTCGTTGGTCACGAATATCAGCGTAGCCTCTTGGCTCACCATGGCGTCGAACTCGGCCTTCAGGGCTTGCAGGGCTTTGTCGACATCCTGGAGGTCGAAGAAGAAGTTGGTGGCCCACAGTGTGAGGCAGTCGATCAGTGCCACGCGGCCGGTCAGTTGCAACTGGCCCAGTCGGTGCTCTTCCTCGATGTTTTCCCATTCGGGGCCGCGCCGCTGACGATGTATCTCGACGCGCTGTCGGAACTCCTCGTCCCAGACGTGGGCGGTGGCCACGTAGACGGGATGCGGACTGAGCGACAGTGCCAGCTGTTCGGCATATCGGCTCTTTCCTGAGCGTTGTCCGCCCGTCACCATGATGATTTTGCGCATAACGTATAGGTGTGTTTATTTCCTGACGACCAGGATGCTGAGTTCGTAAAGCAGATAGACGGGAACGGAGACGAGCAGGAGGGTGAAGGCATCGCTGGTGGGCGTGATGACGGCCGCGGCAATGACGATGCCCACCAGGGCCGGTCGGCGATAGTCGCGCATCTGGCTGGCACTGATGAGGCCGAAGCGCCCGAGGAGCCAGCTGACGACGGGCAGTTCGAACACCACGCCGAGCATCAGCGAAAGCATGGTCAGGGTGTCGATGTAGCTCTCCAGACTGATGAGGTTGCTGACCTCGCCACTCACCTGGTAGCCTCCCAGAAACTGGAGGGTGAAGGGGAAGATGACGAAGTAGGAGAAGAGTACGCCCAGGGCAAACATCACGTAGCTGCTGACGATGAGGGCCATGGCCAGTCGGCGCTCCTGCTTGTAGAGGCCGGGGGCAATGAAGTGGAACAGCTGGTAGAGGATGTAGGGCATGGCACTGATGAGGCCTACGTAGAAGGACACCATCATGTGCATGACGAACTGACCGGTCACGGCCGTGTTGATGAGCTGCAGCGAGTCGTCCTTGGGGCGCAGTATGATGCTGAACACCTCCTCCTTGAGCACGAAGGCGACGCACATGAGCACCAGGGTGACTACCATGCAGCGGATAATCACTCCTCGCAGTTCTTCCAGATGGTCGCCGAAGGTCATTCTTTCTTTTCCTCCGGGGCCGTGGTCTTGTCCTTAACTTCGGTTTCGGTGGGGACGACTTCGTTCATGCCATCCTTGAAGGCCTTGACGCCCTGGCCCAGGCCGCGCATCATCTCGGGCACCTTCTTGCCTCCGTAGAAGAGGAGGACGATGAGCAGCACGACAAGTATCTCCTGAATGCCGATGCCGCCAAGGAATAATGGGGGTGTCATAGTGAATTAAGAATTAACAATTAACAATTAAGAATTAAGAATTGGGAATGATAATTTACAGTTTATTCTGCTTCAGGTTCTCCACGAATTGGTCGATGCGACTCAGTTCGCGTGGGATGTCGATGCGCTGCGGACAGTGTTCCACGCAACGGCCACACTGTATGCAGTGGCTGGCCTGGCGCAGGCGGGGCACCGAACGGTCGTAGCCGATGAGGAAGGCCCGCCGTGCCTTATGGTAGTTCTCGGCCTGCTGGCTCTCGGGCACGTTGCCTTCGTTCACGCATTTGTTGTAGTGGAGCAGTATGGCCGGTATGTTCAGTCCGTAGGGGCAGGGCATGCAGTATTTGCAGTCGTTGCAGGGGATGGTGGGGTAGGAGACGTAGAGGTTGGCCACTTCGTTCTCCAGCCATTCCTGTTCCTCCGCGGTCAGCGGCTCCAGGGGACTGTAGGTGCGCACGTTGTCCTGCAGGTGCTCCATGTAGGTCATGCCAGACAGCACGGTCAGTATGCGGGGCTTGGTCCCGGCGTAGCGGAAGGCCCACGAGGCCACGCTGTCCTCGGGTCGCTTCTGCTTCAGGGTTGCCACGATGTGGTTGGGCATCTTCACCAGTCTGCCGCCCAGCAGGGGCTCCATGATGACGCCGGGGATGCCGCGTTTGTCGAGTTCGTTGTAGAGGTATTCGGCATCGGTGTTGCGTCGGTTGGTTTCGTTGGCCAGGTGCCAGTCGACGTAGTTCATCTGTATCTGCACGAAGTCCCACTTGTACTTGTCGTGATTTTCCAGCAGATAGTCGAAGACCTCGATGTCGCCGTGGTACGAGAAGCCGAGGTTGCGGATGACGCCCTCCTCGCGCTTCTTCAGCAGGTAGTCGAGCAGTCCGTTGTCCAGGAATCGCCCGTGCAGGGCCTCCATGCCTCCCATGCCGACGCCGTGCAGCAGCAGGTAGTCGATGTAGTCGGTCTGCAGGTATCGCAGCGAGTTCTCGAATATCTTCACGCCCTCCTGGTAGGGCCATTGCTCGGGCGAGAAGTTCGACAGCTTGGTGGCGATGTAGTATTTGTCGCGCGGATAGCCGCTGGCCACCAGGGCCGTGCCGGTACTGGCTTCGCTCTCGCCGCGGCAGTAGGCTGGGCTGGTGTCGAAGTAGTTCACCCCATGGTCGAGGGCGTACTTCACCAGTCGGTTCACCTCTTCCTGGTCGATTTCCTCACGTACGGGCGTTCCGTCTTTCGATGGTTTCTGCGGTTTGTCAGGCAGTCGCATCATGCCGTAGCCCAGAAGGCTGACATTGTCGCCCGTCGTGGGATTCTTGCGGTAGGTCATTTTGTCGGTGGGCACCTCTCCTGTGTGGTGCCCCAGCGGGTCGAGTTCGCCCTTGTCCTTCTTCAGTCCACAGCCGGCAAGTGCTCCTGTCGCAGCACCCATCCCCAATATCTTTATGAATTCTCTTCTTTCCATATCTTATGCCTTGTCAATTGTGCATTGTTCTTAAATTTCCCGATGCGTCTCGTGCCCTTCCACATAGATGGCGCTGAAGGGGCGTGCCGGACAGAGGTTTTCGCAGGCACCGCAACCGATGCACAGTTCCTCGTTGACGGCCGGAACCCATACTTCGTCGTTGTCGTCCAGGGGCATCATCTCTATGGCTCCCGTGGGGCAGTGGCGTGCGCAGTTGCCGCAGTCCACGCCGTCGGTCAGCACCACACAGTTCTTCTTCACCCAGACGGCATGGCCCACCTGATGAGCCGTGCGCTCCTCGATGGTGATGGGCTGGATGGCGCCTGTGGGGCACACTTGCGAGCAGCGGTTACACTCGGGACGGCAATAGCCACGGTCGAAGTCCATCGTCGGCTGCATCAGGTGTTCCAGGTCTTCGCTGGGGCGCAGCACCTGGTTGGGACAGGCAGCGACGCACAACTGGCAGGCCGTGCAGTGCTGTGCGAAATGCTTTGCCGACAGCGCGCCCGGAGGCGTCAGCCGAGTCTGGCGCTTGGGTGTCACCTTGTCCTCGATGGCGGCCAGTCCGCCGTCCACCGTCTTGGCGATGCTGTCCACAGTGACGGCCGTGCCCACAAGGGTCAGGCCCTTGACGAAGGCGCGGCGGTCTTCGGAGAGCTGAGGCTCATTAGGGGCCTTAGGGTCATTAGGGGCCTTAGGGGCCTTAAGGGCCTTAAGGGCTTTAAGGCGATTGCCGAAATGCAGGGCGCCTTGGGGGCACTGGGCCATGCAGTTGCCGCAGGAGACGCAGCGCGTCATGTCCACATGCTGCTCGCCCACGTTGATGCAACTGGCCTTGCAGTTGCGTTCGCAGAGGCGGCAGCCGTTGCACTTCTCCTTGTCAAAGACAGGGCCGAAGAGCGAGAAGTGGCTGACGTAGCCCAGCACCGTGCCCACGGGGCAGATGGTGTTGCAATAGGTGCGTCCGCCTCGCCAGGCCAGTATGCCGACGACGAGCAACGTGCCTATGGCAATGGCCAGCGAGATGCCCGACCGCATCCACACGTCCACCGAATAGAACATGTACGAGTCGTAGTGCTCGGCCAGGGCGGCCAGTCCGTTGTTGGCCCAGAGCCAGAGGGGCTGCATCAGGTTGGTGGCGATGCGGCCGTAGGCGCTGTACGGGGCCAGGATGATGGCCAGCGAATTGAGCCCTGCTATCATCAGTATCAGGAACAGCAGCAGCACCAGGGCGCGCAGTACGCGTCGGGTGGGCGAGTAGCTGTACTTGTTGGCCAGCCGCGCACGTTTGTTCTTGCGGAACAGTTTCCGCTTGCTGACCCATGCGATGATGTCCTGCATGACGCCCATCGGACAGATGACGCTGCAATAGATGCGCCCCACGAGGAGCGTCAGTACGATGAGTCCCACGACGACGGCCACGTTCAGGGCCAGTACGGCAGGCAGGAACTGCAGTTTGGCCATCCAAGCGAGGTAGGTGTGGGCCGTCCCCGTGAAGTCGAGGAAGGGCAACGTGATGCCCACCCAGAAGACGATGGCCAGTGTGATTCGGATTTTTCGTAACATATATTTATTCCTTTTATTAAATCAGAAGATTTCTTATTTAATCAAATATTTCCGTCCGTTCTTGATGTACAGTCCCTGCTTGGGGTTCTCGACGCGGCGGCCGGAAAGGTCGAAGATTGCTTCCTTCATCCTAACGTCTTCGTCCTTCATCTTTCCCCCTTCATCCATAATTTCCATAATGCCCGTTCCGCCCTCGCCGATGGTGAAGTCCGTCACGCGGTTGGCCATCGTGTTCAGGGCACGCACGTCGACGGCCGACAGTTCGCGGTCGTAGATCATGACGTCGTCGATGTAGCAGTCGGCCGAGCCCGTCGGGGCACCCAGGCCCAGATAGAAGTAGCGGAGCCCTTTCACCTGTTCCACTACGGTCTCCACGGGCAAGTTGCGCGCCGTGACGCTGCCGTTGTTGGTCGTAATCTTGTGGGCGGACTTGCCGGTTCCGTTGACGAACATGCGCACGCCGCTGTTCGGCCCTACGGTGATGGTCACCAAGGCCCACTGCCCGACGGGTATGTCGTTGTAGGTGCCCGTCTCCGGACTGTTGATGTCGAACCACGTCTCGCTGTTGTCGTCGAAGCGCAGGTATGAGTTGCCCGTCAGGTAGAGGCGTACGCCGTTGGCCGTGGGCGATGTGCTGTTGAAGAAGCCCCACAGGGCGTCCGTCGTATTCTGGTCGTTGCGCTTCACCCACATGCTCACGCTGAAGCCCTCCAGCCCCTCCTTGTCGAGCAAGGGGTTGGGCATGCGGGTGGCAGAGTTCTTGCCCTTGTCGCCCTGCGACTGATGGAGCACCTTGCCGAAGCGGTCGTAGTCCTCCTCCAGTGCGGGCTTGGTGCCGGTGGTGGTGAATATGGTGCGCTCCGTCTCGTTGTAGGCATTGTAGCAGGGCGAATTGTCCATGTCGTAGTAGGCCACCAGTCCGCCCAGGTAGTCGCCGTCGGGCGTCGTGCGCTTGGCGGCCTTCACGTTGAAGGTCTGTTCCCAGTAGTAGTCGCCGCATTCCAGACGGCCTGTCAGCGTGACGGGAGTCACCTCGTCGCGCGGGTTGTACTTACCCGTCGGGCTGATGACGTCGGGTTCCGACGAGGTCCACGTCAGTGTGGTGTTGTCCGTGGTGGGGAACATCAGGCTCAGGTTCTGGCTGTACGTGCTGCCGTCGCGCACGCCGATGGTGTTGTCGGCATAGTTCTTCGACACGGCAAACTTAGGCGTGAGCTTGTAGCCCCAGACGGGAACGCCGTTCTGGGCTACGGCCGAGAAGGCGAGGGCCTCCAGCTGGGTGGTCTTGTAGTTCTGCCGCGTGGCTCCGTTCACATGTTGGGGCATGAAGACGCCGTAGTACACCGTCGAGCCCAACTTCAGCGTCAGGTACCGCGTGCCCTCCTTCACTGTCCAGGTGCCGGTGTGGGCGCCTGTCACCTTGCCTTCTGCCGTGAGGGTGATTTCCGTGGGCGTCACCTCCTGGTAGTTTGCATGGTCCAGCCGGTAGGGATGCAGCATGAAGTGGTACGTCCCGGCTATCTCTTCGGCCGCGATGGGCGTCGAGGCCACTTCGGTATCGGTCTGCGTCTCACCGCGGTAGCAGAAGGGGGCGCAGACGAGCCAGTCCTTCTCGTTGAGGAACAACTGGTGCGTGCGCACCTGGTGCCCGTTCGTTCCGTCGTTGAACTTCGTGTGGAAGACCACGAACGAGCGTCCCTCGTCGTCCTGGCAGGCGGAGTTGTGGCCGTGGGCACATTCGCCTACGTCCTGGTTGCCCCAGTGGTTGTAGGCACCCGTCAGTTTCATGCCTCGGTTTGTGGTGGCGCCGGGACCGAAGTTCAGTGCCCATCCCGTAAAGGTGGCCGCAGTGCCGGAGGCATCCACGTAGGGCCCGTCGGGATTCTTCGAGCGGAAGACGCGCATCTCATAGCCACCGTCGGGGGCAAATCCGCCGTAGCTCATGAAGAGGTAGTAGTACTGGCCGATGTGCTGTATGTAGGGACCTTCGCCGCTGACGTAATATCCGCCGGCAATGCGCTTGCCGAAGTAGGGGTCGGAAGTGAAGTTGGCCTGCTTGCTGTCGAAGTCCGAGGCGTAGGTGTAGGTATAGTCGCGTAGGCCCGTCTCCTTGTCCAGGCGCAGCATGAATATGCCGCCGCTCCACGAACCGTAGGCCAACCACAGTTCGCCCTCCTCGTCGAAGAAGGCGCACGGGTCGATGCAGTTGGGCCAGTAGGTGCCCCACGATTTCTTCTGGTTGTAGCGGGCGGGCATGCTGGTGAGGGAGCCCAGTGCCAGTTCCATGTCCGTGTCCTTATACGATGGTGCGGCTATGCTCTTGTCGTTGCGGTCGTTGTGGCTGCCGCCCGTGAATCCGCCCATCACCACGGGCCCCTGATAGGTGAAAGGCCCAGTGGCCGAGGGTGCCGTGAGCAGGATGATGACCGAGGCCCAATTGTCGCCGTTCAGGCTCAGGTACATACACCACTTCTGCATCCTTTCGTTCCACACGATGTCGGGCGCCCACATGTCGCCGTTCACCCATGTCTGTTTGTCGGCAGCGTACCACGAGCACCAGGCTTCGGCGTCCAGGTTGGGCACGTCCACCATCTGTCCCTTGTAGTTCTTCATCTGTGTCACGGCCTGCTGGTTGAAGGCCGTCGAAAAGTCGCATCGTGTGCCGTTGGGCTTGGCAAAGGTCTGGTTCGAGGCCGCCAGTCCTTTGTACGTCACCAGGTCCGGGCTGGACGCCACGCCCAGGTGGGAGCCCCAGATGTAGAACATGCCGTCGTGGAAGACCACCGACGGGTCGTGGATGCTCACCACCGAACCGCTCGACGTTGCCGTCACGCGTTTCATTTCGTTCACGGTCAATTCTGTCTGGGCCGTCATGCCCTGAGAAAGGAGAAGTATGGCCAACAGGCTCTTCAGGTGTTTCTTCATTGTCTTCTTTATATATAAAATAAGGTATTAAACGGGACAAAAATACGAATTTTGTGCGACATCTGCAAACGTTTTGTGCAAGATTCGGCAGATGTTTTTGCAAGGCTGGCGAGGGAAAGTTCCGCCATCGCCGATGAATGTGCGTTCATCGACGATGAACGTACGGACGTCGCCGATGGATGTACGGACGCCGTCGATGGCGGAACTTTTCCTCGCGGGCCTGTCAGGAGATACTCCATTTTGTGCGAATTTATATACACCGTTTTGTTTGGAAGTCCGCCCGATTTGCCGTATCTTTGCACATGAAATCAGACAGCCGATGATAGTTTGCATAGCAGAGAAGCCGTCGGTGGGCCGCGACATAGCCCAGGTGCTGGGCGCAACGCAGGCGCACGACGGATACATGGAAGGTAATGGGTATCAGGTGACTTGGACGTTCGGTCACCTGTGTGAACTGAAGGAGCCCCACGAGTATTCACCGATGTGGAAGACGTGGAGCCTGGCGCAGTTGCCCATGATTCCGCAGCGCTTCGGCATCAAGCTGAAGACGGACAAGGGCGTGGAGAAGCAATTCAACACCATCAAGCGGCTGATGCTCGGCGCCGAGCGCATCATTAACTGCGGCGATGCCGGCCAGGAGGGCGAACTCATACAGCGGTGGGTGATACAGATGACCGGGGCGAAGTGTCCCGTGCAGCGCCTGTGGATATCGTCGCTGACCGAGGAGGCCATACGCGACGGCTTCCAGTCGCTGAAGGACCAGGCCGACTACCAAAGTCTCTACGAGGCAGGCCTCTCGCGCGCCATTGGCGACTGGACGCTGGGCATGAACGCCACGCGACTCTATACACTGAAGTATCGCAGCCAACTGACTCGCGAGAAGCAGGTCCTCTCCATCGGCCGCGTGCAGACGCCCACGCTGGCCCTCATCGTGCGGCGCCAGCAGGAGATTGACAACTTTCGGCCAGAGACCTACTGGGTGCTGACGACTCAGTACAGGGGCGCTACGTTCAGCGCCGTCATGGAGGAAGGCGACCGCGGATTCCGCACAAAGGAGGACGGCGAGGCCGCCCTGGCAGCCATCGGTTCGCTGCCCTTCACGGTGCTGTCCGTAGAAAAGAAGGCCGGCAGGGAGGCTCCGCCCCGACTGTTCGACCTCACCTCGTTGCAGGTGGAGTGCAACCGGCGCTACGGCTACTCGGCCGACCAGACGCTGCAGCTCATACAAAGTCTCTACGAGAAGAAGGTGACCACCTATCCGCGTGTGGACACCACATTCCTCAGCGACGACATCTATCCCAAGTGCCCCCAGATACTGGCCGGCATGGCGCCCTACGCCCGACTCGCGCAGGGCATTCCCCAGGGAAAACTGCGCAAGGATAAGAAGTATTTCGACAGTTCCAAGGTGACCGACCACCACGCCATCATTCCCACCGGGGTGAATCCCACATCCGTGTCCATGTCGGATATGGAGAAGCGCGTCTACGACCTCATAGCCCGCCGCTTCATAGGCATCTTCTATCCCGACCTCAAGTTCCAGCAGACCACCGTCCTGGGCGAGGTGCGCAGCGAGGGACTGCACATAGCCTCCTTCGACGATGCCATCCCGTTCCGCGTCAGCGGCAAGGTGATAACCGAACCCGCCTGGCAAGTCTTGTGGAAAAGCACCGCGCAGCCCACCGTCAAGGACGAGGAGAACCCTCAGTCGCAGACGGAAACCGACGGCGGCACGCTGCCAGCCTTCACCAAGGGCGAGTCGGGGCCCCACGAGCCCAACCTGGCCGAACGACAGACCACGCCGCCGAAGCCCTACACCGAGGCCACCCTGCTGCGTGCCATGGAGACGGCCGGAAAACTGGTGGAGGACGACGAACTGCGCGATGCCCTGAAGGAGAACGGCATCGGGCGCCCCAGTACGCGTGCGGCCATCATCGAGACGCTGTTCAAACGCGACTACATCCGCCGCAACCGCAAGAGCCTGGCTCCCACCGAGACGGGCAAGCAACTCATCGGCATCATCCAGAACGAACTGCTGAAGAGTGCCGAACTCACAGGACAGTGGGAACGCAAGTTGCGCATGATAGAAAGTCGGAAGTATGAGGCCCGACAGTTTATCGACGAACTGAAACAGATGGTCACCGAACTCGTCCTCTCGGTACTGGCTGACAACGGCAGCGTGACAAAGACCTAACACCACGGATTAAACTTGTACCACGAATTACACGAATTACACGAATTATTCAAGTTTCGGATGTAATAATTTATATCAAGAATTAGAGAATTAGAGAATTTATTCTCCTGACAGTGAATTAATAAGATTTGAAAGAAGGTTTTTGCAAGGCAAAAACTTTTCT